>OWII01001541.1_pt1 | contig 8689 bp, 8 predicted proteins | sample 1732591 | NCBI WGS metagenome assembly OWII01 (sample SAMN05065732, study PRJEB22554) | human gut metagenome | biome: ENVO:2100002; feature: ENVO:00000062; material: ENVO:00002003 | host: Homo sapiens | place: USA | reverse complement strand
CTTCGTCCAGTGTCAGGTATTCTTTCTTCACATCTTGTGGTTCAATCTTGTCAAGGTAGTCATTGATGTTTTCTCGAAGCCATTTGTCCCGATAGGCAATCTTCAACAATCCTCTGAAAGTGGAGTAGTAGCCGGATGCCGAATTGAGGGATATAGGGCGGTTGCTGTGTTTAAGTTGCTTGGCGTTCAACAGGTACTCTCTGAACTTCTTACACAAGTCCACATTTACCTCGCCAAAGGTACATTGCCCTTTGACGAAGTTGTAGAAATGCTGATAGACAAACAACCATTTCTGGTCTTTACTTCGGCACATCTTTTTGAAGTAGGCGAGGAAGTCGGCTTTCTGCTTGGTCTTATCCAAGAAACCGAACTCTTCATTGATGAGCGATTGCACTCTGATACAACGGATAGCTTCTGCCTTGTTCAGCATATCATTGTTGAACTCCCGTTCCATTTCGTTTTTGGGGTGGGCATAGATGTAGATGCCGAGATATTCCCGACGGCTCATCTGCATGGTCTCAGGGTTACGGACTGCCGGATAATAATCCAGATACAAGGAGATGCGATTGTTCCGAATCGCTCTCTGACGAACTGTTACTTTTGTACACGTGTGTGTCATACTGTTTAATATTTAGAGTTTTACATTTGTTTGGTGCAAAGGAATGAGGTGATTCAATGGTGGCAACATTCACCGATAAATAACTTATTCTATCTTTGGAGCTTCAAGCAATTTATCCAGTTCGGGTTTAGAGATAAGTGTGTATTTGCCCTTCTTGACCTTTGGGATATTATGATATTTCGCATAATGATAGAGTTGGTCACGGGTAAGATTGAATTTCTCCATTGCTTCGGCTACCGTATAATATTGCGGTTCTTCGGGTGCTGCCACACCTTTGGCTATATCGACATGCTTCTTGGAATAGTACACCATGATACCCTCTTTCTTCTTTGGGATGGCGTTCTTGGAAACAAATGTGTAGATAGCGGATAAGGTCATGCCGAATTTTTTCTGTATTTCTTGTGTGCTATACCATTCTGTAATGTCGGGATCCGGGGCTTTCTTAGCGAAGTAAGCATCCACGTGCTTCTTGCTCCAGTAGGTCTTGCCACGATTGAAAGTCCGGGGAATGTTGTTTTTCTTGGCTACCAAGAATATCCATGATTCGTTTACATGATACTTTTCCTTGACTTCGGCTGTGGTGTAGAAGTCGGTGATAGGGGTTTTCTCTTTTGTTGGAGTATGGAACTCTGTTGGATTATTGAATAACTCATCAATATCCTCTTTCTTCAAAAGGTATTTGAAGCCCAATCGAGTAACCTTTAATTCACCTCGTTTAATGTATCCGTAAACGGTAGGTCGGGTTACTCCGAGATAGATTGCAGTCTCGGTAATTGTGAGAAATGGCTTGTCTTTGATTCTTTCAATAGGCTTTTCATCAATCTTCTTCTCCACGAATTGATTGTTAGCTTTGATTGCTTCGTCACGCTTCTTCTTTTTATAAAGAGCGTTGGCGCATTGTTTGGAACAACATGCTGTTGTTGTTTTTTGGGCGATAAACTCTTTACCGCACCAAGCGCAAATTCGCTTAATTTTCAGGTTACTGCTCATTTCAATTCATCTTTATTTCTCCGTTATTACTGTAAATTCCCGTAAAACCGTGTAAAATGGCGTATAGTTTCTCTACTACCTTTCCACTGAATTTTTGGTCTTTGACAAGCGAGCAACAAATACGGTACAAAAATGAGCTGAAAAAGCCCTATAAACGATAACCATCGCTTATAAGGCTAAAAAGAAAGGCGCTCAAAATGAACGCCTTAATAATCATTGGTGATATATGCTAATCGTTGGTAATCACTACCTACTTGCCTATGCAAAAATGTTGGAATATATTCTGTAATACCATATCATTTGTCACCTCTCCCGCAATATCACTCAAATGGAAAATACATTCCCGAATATCTTGTGACACGAAATCTCCGGAAAGATTATTTACCAAGCCTTCTTGTACTCGGTGGATAGCTTCTAATGCATTGTTTAATGCTTCATAGTGGCGGACATTGGTAACAATAACGTCATTTTGAGTAATGGTAGGAAGATGTGCAGATGTTATTAGCATTTGTTGCAGTTCTTCGATATGCTCTCGTTTTTTAGCAGATATGACGATTGATTTTACATCGTCAGGGAAATTGGTAGGGATATCATTCTGTATATTAGCCACCAGATCGACTTTATTATAAACGAGGATGAGTTGTTTGGCTCTACAGCGGGGAAGAAGTTGGCTGGATAGTTGTGTGATTTGAGTTTGGGCATTTGTAGCATCAATCATCCAAAGAACGATTTCTGCTTGGTCCAACTTTTGGAAAGTACGTTCAATACCAAGACTTTCAATTGTGTCGTTGGTTTCACGAATACCTGCCGTATCAATGAAGCGGAAAGTAATTCCACCTATATTAACCGTATCCTCTATCACATCGCGTGTTGTACCATGAATATCGCTGACTATGGCTTTTTCTTCATTTAACAAGACATTAAGTAGGGTGGATTTTCCTGCATTTGTTTCGCCAATGATAGCTACCGGAATGCCATTCTTAATTGCGTTGCCTACACTAAAAGAGTTCACTAAGCGAACAATGACTTTTTCAATGTTATCCGCTAACAGACAAAGTTCGGAGCGATCGGCAAATTCCAATTCCTCGTGATCACTAAAATCCAGTTCAAGCTCAATGAGTGAGGTGAAATGTAGTAACTGGTTGCGTAGAGTGGTAAGTTCTTTGCTGAAACCACCGCGCATTTGGCTCATGGCAAGACGATGAGTCGCTGCGGAAGATGAAGCGATAAGGTCGGCAACGGCTTCCGCTTGACTTAAATCCATTTTTCCATTAAGAAATGCACGTTGAGTGTATTCGCCCGGTTGGGCCATGCGGCAACCATTCTTAATCAATAGCTGTAGCACTTTTTGTAAAATGTAGGCTGAACCATGACATGTGATTTCTGTACTGTTTTCACCTGTATAGGAGTGAGGAGCACGAAACAAGCTGATAAGCACTTCATCTATAATTTCAGAACCTTCATGAATCCGTCCAAAAGTAAGCGTATAAGGTTTGCTCTCCTCCAACCTTTTATTGCTAATGGCAGGGGTAAAAATACGGGATGTGATTTCGATAGCTTCCGGTCCGGAAACTCGAATACATCCAATAGCCCCTCCCTGGGCAGTGGCTATGGCACAGATCGTATCTTGGTTCATGATTTTCAGTTTGTTTTTATTCGACAAAGATAACGGTTTATCATAAAAAAATGATGTAACTTCTTGGCTTTTATTGTAACTTTATATAAATCAATAACTTTAGATGAAGCATCTATACAGGCTGGCTATAACTTCTATTAGAAAAGTAATGATAGGGATGCAAAATAAGATGATTTTAATTTTTTGTAGATAGATGGTCTGTTTAAGAAATTTAAATTTCCTGAGCAGGATGGTGCATAGTAATAGAAAAGTGTGATTAGGCATCACAGCCTATGCCTGTTGTTGCCGTAATGGAACATTTATATTATACGGAACAACAATAGGGCATAGCAAGCTGGATGTTATAAGATTATTGGAAAGCTTTAGATCGCGGTCTGAAAGAAACGTTCAAGGCTTTGCGTATAATCTTTTAAATTCGTTCGAGTACCTTAAGAATCAGGTGATCAATAGTGTTTTTATATCCTGTATTGGCTTCTTTTATTAATCGGTTGGCAATTACCATGCAGACCGTCATGGCTTTATGTCCCATTAGGCGGCTGAGGCCTGCCAATGCGGAACTCTCCATTTCAAAATTAGTGATTTTGTAGCCATTGTATTCGAATTTTTCGATTTTCTCATTTTGATATGGATCTGCTAATGGCACACGTAGCTCACGTCCTTGTGGACCAAAGAAACCGCCGGCTGCAATGGTAACACCACGTACCATGTCATCTCCGGCTATGCGATCTATCAGCTCTGCACTTGCATCAATAACATAGGGAGCGGGAGCACACATATTGCCCGACCAGCCCATATGATTGAGGAAAGCACGTTCAAAAGGAAGGTCGCAAACAGAGTTACGTCCGGCATAGAAGTTCAGTAAGCCGTCGAAACCTATCGATTTGGCAGAACAAACGAAGGTCCCTACGGGGGTATAAGGCTGTAGGCCACCACAAGTGCCGATGCGTACCAGTTCTAATTGGCGCAGTTGTTTTTTTTCTTCCCGCGTTTGGAAATCAATATTGGCTAGCGCATCCAATTCATTCATGACAATATCAATATTGTCGCAACCAATACCGGTGGAGACAACGGTGATACGTTTGCCTTTATAAGTACCTGTAATTGTTTTGAATTCGCGACTCTCTACTTCACATTCTTTATTTTCGAAGTGGGAAGCAACCAGCGCTACCCGGCCGGGATCACCTACGAGGATTATTTTATCTGCCAGCCATTCGGGCTTTACATGCAAATGGAAAACGGAACCGTCTTCATTGATAATTAGTTCGGAAGATGCAAAATACTTTTTCATGTTACAGGATATTATGATTGTTTATAAATAGAAAACGTCGGTAACCGGTTTCTGTTCACCAGTTCCGACGTTTATATCAATCGCTTTACCGGTTATTTGCTTAATGGTTGGTTGGATATGCCTGTTGTCGGTTTGGCAATGTTTTCGCGCATCGAAGTATCGGCTTCGATGTTTTTCATGCGATAATAATCCATTATACCTAAATTACCATTACGGAATGCTTCTGCCATAGCCTTAGGAACTTCTGCTTCTGCTTCAATAACTTTGGCGCGTGCTTCCTGTGCTTTGGCTTTCATTTCCTGTTCACTGGCAACTGCCATGGCGCGACGTTCCTCAGCTTTGGCTTGAGCAATGTTCTTGTCTGCATTTGCTTGGTCTATTTGCAAAGCGGCACCAATGTTTTTGCCTATGTCAATGTCGGCAATATCGATAGATAGAATTTCAAAAGCGGTACCGGCATCCAATCCTTTGCGAAGTACCAATTTGGAAATAGAATCCGGATTTTCCAGAACAGATTTATGATTTTCGGAAGAACCGATAGATGATACGATACCTTCGCCAACACGAGCTAAAATAGTATCTTCTCCGGCACCACCCACCAATTGCCGGATATTGGCACGTACAGTTACACGAGCTTTGGCAATCAGCTGAATTCCATCTTTTGCTACAGCCGTAACAGGAGGGGTGTCAATAACTTTAGGGTTTACAGACATTTGAACAGCTTCGAACACATCACGTCCGGCAAGGTCAATGGCAGTAGCCATTTGGAAAGGCAATTCAATGTTGGCTTTGGAAGCAGATACCAAAGCATGCACCACTTTCTCAACGTGACCTCCTGCAAGGTAGTGTGCTTCTAATTCGTCACGTGTGATGTTGCTTAGACCGGCTTTATGTGCTTCAATCAAACCCGGCACAATGATGTAAGGCGGTACATTACGGATACGCATCAGAAATAGTTGGACCAGTGATATGTTTACCCCCGAAACTTTAGCGGATAACCATAGGAAAAACGGTACGTAATGGAAAAACAGTACCAGGAAAATAATACCACCTACAATAATGAAGGCAGTGAGATACATTGTGCTTGGATCCATGATTTTAGTTATTAGTTATTACTTATTACTTAATTGATTATTGGTGATTTATGATTTACTTTTTCTTCTCCACAAGTATTACTCCGTCTGTAATACGGTTTACTATAATAGGAGTTTTCTCATTCAGAAAACCATCTGTGGATTTGACTTCTACGATATCGCCGTTTATTTCAGCATATCCGATAAGAGCAAGGCGGGTCGTTGTAACACCTGTGTCGCCTATTTTCACTTTCTCTTCGGCGCTTCGGTCTATCTTTGAAGTAATATTCTTTTTCAAGGCTATCTTGTCTAAAGTTTTGGAACGCATAAACCATATCAGCGAGCCAACACAGGCTATGGCAGATACGGCAAGTGTGATGAATCCTGCTGTTGTTCCTATATTGGTAAATGCATAATAATTGGCATAAATGATGCAACCGCCTGCCAGAAAACCGGCGATGCTGATACCCGGTACTATGAATAATTCCACTAAGAACAGTATAACTGCTGCTACGACTAATACTATGATAATGAAGATGTCCATAGTTTTTCTATTTAATGGTTTGTTTTTCTAATTTACGCACTTGGATAACAGATTGATCTATTTCCGCGGCCAATTGTTGTACACGTTTTTCCAAGTCAAGTATAGCTGGAGCCATTTGGGTTTTTTCGTTTTGATTGGCACGAGAATATTGGGTACGTATATTTTCCAGTTTACTCTGTTGCTGATGATAGCTTTCTTTCAATTGAAGATATTTTTTGAATTGTGCTTTTGCCTGTGGAGAACGGAAATCGGTCGCATAGTGATAGATATGCTGGTCATCAATCACAAATTCGAATTCATGGTGTTTCTTTATTTCCGGCTTTTCCTGCATCACTTTTTGTAACCGGCTTTGGGCATCAGCCACTAAGTTCTCATCTGTCCATGTATCCTTAATGGAATGAAGTTGGGCAAGTTTTATCAATTTGCCTTTATCCATGTTTTCATAGTTGTATACCTGTTTGGATGATGCCGGAATGAATACATATATGCAGACTTTATCCTCCGGCTGATAACGGTCTGATGCAAACCAGCCTAAGTTATTGAATTCGTCTATAACATACATATAATCGTTGTAGGGGGAGTTGAAAGGCATGCCTACATTCTCCGGAGCCAGATAGGTGTCTGTATTCATGTTATAGCGCGTTACAAAAATATCATAGTTTCCCATAGATGCAGGACCGTCTGCGGCATAATAAATAGTGATGCCGTCTGCCAACACATAAGGATAGTTGGCATTCATTGATTCATTGATACTGCCGGGAAGCATGTTGCCTTTGCCCCATTCATCCATCATCTTGTTGCGTGATAGGATGTTGAGTGTGCTGTCTTTCTGCAATTCGCTATAATAGATTTTATTTCCCAATTCTGTTTCGTACACAGTGCCACCCTTGCCATTGGAGTTTTTAAAGTAGGTGTCATACATAAAAAGTTTGCCGGATTCGGGGCTGATTTTGTATGCTTTGAGAAAATCTTTTTTGTCTACCACAAAACTGTCAATGAAGCAGACTTCCTCTACGCCTTTTAGCATACGGAGGTTTGCTTTACTTTTTTCCAACAGTTTTTCCGCTTCGGCTGTAGGGCGTCTTCTTTTGGTCAGTTCGGCAATATATTCTTCGAAAGTGTTGACTGCATCTTCAAATCGGTAGGTGGCATTATAGGCCTGTGCCAAATAAAGCTGCCCACCGGCAGCCCGACGTTTTACGGCTGTTTCTAAATACTTGATAGCTTCCTCCGCTTCCCCTGTGTTTAAACAGCACACGCCATACCACAGATTATAACTTCCGTTGTTAGGCTGTGATTTGACGAATTTTTTTAAAGCTGGTTTGGCTTGGTCATATTGGCCTTTCTCATAGAGCGCTTTAGCTTGTGTAAGGGTTTGCGCTGAAATATTCATTCCAAAGAAACCTAATAACAAAAGCAGTATATATTTTTTCTTCATATATGAAAATCTTTTTAATGAGTTCAAAAATACAAATTTATCGGGAATAAAGCGGTTTTCTGTGATTCTATTATGTTAATTCTTCTTTAAATGATTCTTTTCAACTACTTTTGCAGCCGATTTTTAAATGATTTTTATGGCACAATTTACAGAGGAAGAAAAGACTTTGCGGCGTATTGAAAAGCGGTTCGGTAAAGGAGTGGTGGAATATGGGCTTATAGAAGAGGGCGATCGGATTCTTATCGGACTTTCCGGAGGAAAAGATTCTCTGGCGCTGGTTGAATTGTTGGCGCGTCGTTCCCGGATTTTGAAGCCGAGATTTTCTGTTATTGCTGTTCATGTGGTAATGAAGAATATTCCTTATCAAAGTGATGTGGATTATCTCAGAAATTATACGGAGTCATGTGGGATACCTTTTGTTCTGTATGAAACGGAGTTTGATGCAAGTACGGACACTCGTAAGTCACCTTGTTTTTTATGTTCTTGGAATCGGCGGAAAGCTTTGTTTACTGTGGCAAAGGAGCAACAGTGCAACAAGATAGCCTTGGGACATCATATGGATGATATTCTGGAGACCTTGCTGATGAATATTACTTATCAGGGTACATTCAGTTCAATGCCGCCGCGATTGGTAATGAAGAAGTTTGATATGACAATCATCCGGCCCATGTGTCTTGTGCATGAGGCGGATTTAATGGAACTGGCAGAGATAAGGGCATATCGGAAACAAGTGAAGAACTGCCCTTATGAATCGCAGTCAAGCCGGAGTGCGATGAAAAGAATTTTGCACCAACTGGAAGAAATGAATCCGGAAGCCCGATATAGCTTATGGGGGAGTATGAGTAATGTGCAGGAAGAGTTGTTGCCGAGGAAATTAAAATAAGATTAAAGAAGTTAGTAAGTAACCTCATTTAAGTAATCATTATATGAAAGCTTTTTATACTATTCTACTATTGATTGTATCCAATGTCTTTATGACATTTGCTTGGTACGGGCATTTGAAATTGCAGGAAATGAAAGTAATTTCCAATTGGCCACTTTATGCTGTAATTTCTGTCTCTTATACACATCTGACGCTGCCGACGATCGCATAAGTGTAGA
>OWII01001540.1_pt1 | contig 8693 bp, 7 predicted proteins | sample 1732591 | NCBI WGS metagenome assembly OWII01 (sample SAMN05065732, study PRJEB22554) | human gut metagenome | biome: ENVO:2100002; feature: ENVO:00000062; material: ENVO:00002003 | host: Homo sapiens | place: USA | reverse complement strand
ATACGAGATTACTACGCGGCTCGTGGGCTCGGAGATGTGTATAAGAGACAGGTATTGCAGCGGTTCCCGCTGCTCACGGCGCGTGCAGAGGGCTTCCAGCTTTTCCGCTTCCTCCGTGGTCAGCACCCGGTCGGAAAGGCGGGCATCCCGCCCGGCTGCCACGCGGAACAGCTCCCGTGCATCGTAATCGGCATCCGGACACCCTGCAGCGGAAAGCCGGGCTTCCACGGCCCGCACCGCTTCGCGCGGGGTCAAACCAGCAATTACCATCTGCCATCCTCCGGGTCCTCGGGCAGCACAGGGGTCACAGCGGCAATGGCCACCTCGATCATGCTGTCGTCCGGTTCAAACACGGTCAGGTGCTGCACCCAGATGCCGGGCTGGCGGATGATGCGGGTGGCAATGTTATCGGACCGGCCACACCACTTGAGCAGCTCATAGCTGATGCCCATGACCAGCGGCAGAAGCAGCAGCTTGAACAGCACCCGCAGGCCGATGCTGCCCCACGGCAGCACACTGTAGAGGAACACGCTGACGATGACCACCAGAATGAGGAAACTGGTGCCGCAGCGCGGATGGAACCGAGTGTACTTGCGCACATTCTCCACGGTCAGCTCATCACCGGCCTCATAGCAGGCAATGGTCTTGTGCTCGGCACCGTGGTACTCAAACACGCGGTGGATCTCCTTCATCTTGGAGATGGCCACCATATAGGTGAGGAAGATGCCAACTTTCAGCACCGCTTCCAGCACCACCTTGGCCCAGCGGCCCAATGTTACAAAGTGGTTCACGCCGCCCACGATGAGGGTGGGCAGCACGGTGAACAGCAAAATCGCCAGCAGACCGCCCAGTACGGCGGCACAGGCCAGCAGTGCGTCCTCTGCCTTTTTGCCCAAGTGGTCGCCCACCCATTTTTCAAAGGCAGTCTCTTCCTCTTCGGGGTCGTAGTCGTCACCCATGCTCACCTGAGCCGAGTACATCATGTAGCGGTAGCCCACAATCAGGCTTTCGATCATGGAGATGGCACCGCGCACCAGCGGGATCTTTGTCCAGATGCCGTGGTTCTTCACAGGGTCGATCTTGGTCTCAATGGTGCCGTCCGGCTTGCGCACGGCGCAGCAGATGAGCTTCGGGCCGCGCATCATGATGCCTTCCATCAGCGCCTGCCCGCCGACGCTGGTCTTAAAACGTTCCTTTTTGGGTTGATTCATTGGGTTCTCCTATCGGATCATATTTTTCCCGGTTATTTTACCACAGAATTGTGACAAAATCTTCACGCCTTATGGTACAGCGGCAAGCCCAGTGTGACCACTGTGCCGCGGCCCAGCGTGCTCTTGATGTCCATGGTGCCGTCCAGTGCAGTCATGATGGAATCCACCAGCGCAAGGCCGATGCCGCTGCCCCGCACCGAATTGCTGCCCTTGTAGAACTTGGTCTTGACATTCTCAAGGTCTTCCGGCGGGATGCCGCGGCCCTGATCGATGATCTCCGCAAAAGCCTTGTATTCGCCCGCCCACAGCTTGACCGTGATGCGCCCGCCGGGGGCCGAGTACTTGATGGCGTTGTCCATGATGTTGATGAACACCTGCCGCAGACGGTCCGGGTCGGCATAGACCGGGATCATCTCCTCCGGCTCGGTGTAGCTGAGCACAAGGCCCTCGCGCTGGATGCGTGCTTCACAGAACAGCACCGCATCGGTCAGCTCTGCCACAAGGTCCAGCGGGCGGCAGTCCATACGGATGCGGCCGTTCTGCAGACGGCTGAAATCCAGCAGCTCTTCCACCATGTTGTACAGGCGGCCCGTCTCATTGTTGATGATCTCAAGGCCCTTGCGGTAGTTCTCGTCTGCCGGGTCGTCCAGTGTGCGCAGGGTCTCCACCCAGCCCCGGATGGAGGTGAGCGGCGTGCGCAGCTCGTGAGAGACGGAACTGATAAACTCGTTCTTCATCTTCTCGGTCTCTTCCAGCCCTTCGGCCATCTGGTTGATGGTGCCGCGCAGGCGGTCCACCTCGTCGTGCTCGTTGCCGGTGACCGGCAGGCGCACATCCAGCTCACCCCGGGCGATGCTGGCTGCGGTGCGCTCCACCTGCCCCAGCGGCACCACGATGCTGCGGATGAAGTACAGGCCGGACATCACGGTGAAAGCAAGGATCACCGCCGCGATCACAACACTTACCGCGATGGCGTTCTTGATCTGCGCTCCCACAAGGGTCAGGCTGGTGACAAGACGCATCGCCGCCACATCCTCGGCGGCGTATGGCACCAGATAGCAGGCCGCCATCACCAGCTCGCCGGACTGGGTGCGGTAGACCGCCACACCAAGGCCATCAGAAGCCTCCTGCGCCTGCTCAAAGTCGATGCCGGTCACAATGCCGTCCGCATTTGTGCCGCTGGAGGACGCAATGACCCCGCCATAGCTGTCCAGCAGCATGAACTCGTATTTGTCCTTATCGGCAAACTGCTCCACCATGCGGCGCAGGGCCACGCTGCGGGTAGCCGCCGTGCTCTGCACCGTATCGCCGGTGTACATTTTCAGCTGGCCGGACACCGAAGAGAACCGCCGGTACATGGTCTGCTGCACGCTGTTATAATAGCTGCGTGTGTAGTTGTACAGGAACATGGTTTCGGCCAGCAGCACCAGCAGCACGGTGATGAGCAGGTTGCCCCGCAGCCACCGGCGGGTGATCCCGCTTCTCATTCTTCCCATCTGTAACCGTAGCCCCACACAGTAAGGATATGGGTGGGATGGCTGGGTTCATCCTCCACCTTCATGCGCAGACGGCGGATGTTCACATCCACGATCTTCACGTCACCAAAATAGTTCTCGCCCCAGACACCCTTCAAGATCTTCTCGCGCACCAGCGCAATGCCGGGGTTGCGGAAGAACAGCTCCATGATCTGGAATTCCACCTGCGTCAGCTCAATAGGCTGGCCTGCCTTGAGCAGCACGCGGCGGTTCTCGTCCAGCACAAATTCGCCGCTGGTGAGCATCCCCAGCGGGTTTTCCTTTTCTTTTTCGTCCCCGCCTGCAGTACGGCCGACGCGGCGGCACAGCGCTTTCACACGGGCCAGCAGTTCGCTTACGCTGAAAGGCTTGGTCATATAGTCATCGGCACCAATAGAAAGGCCGCGGATCTTATCCTGCTCCTGTCCCTTGGCGCTGAGGATGATAATGCCGATCTTCTGATCGGTGCGGCGGATGGTCTCGCACAGGGAGAAGCCGTTCATGCCCGGCAGCATCACATCCAGAATGGCCGCATCGCAGCCCGGCTTCTTCTCCAGCAGCGGCAGAGCCGCCTCGGCGCTTTCGGCCTCCACAGCCTCCATGCCCGCAAGGCGCAGATTCAGCGCGATCATCTCGCGGATGTTGGCTTCATCTTCAACGACAAGCACTCGTACCATGAACTGTTCCTCCGTTCTTTAGTTGAGCAGATACAGCGCCTTGGACAGGCGGTAATTTTTATCACGGATCTCCACATCCGGGGCAAGCTTCGCCTGCATCTGGCGGGATGCCACGATGCCAAGGCGGGTCCAGCCCTTCAGGCTGGAGGTGGTGCGCACCAGACGCAGGGTCATTACCAGCTGGTCTTCGTCCACCGTGCGCAGCTCCACTGCACCATCATATTGTTCGCTGTCGGTCAGTTTGAGGTTGCCCTCCCACTCCATGGGCAGCTCGATATAGCAGTTGGTCTCTTCGTCCAGCAGCCCGAAGCTTTTTTCCGGGTGCGGGCTGGTATAGTCCATCCACACGATAAAATCCATGCGGCGGCTCTGGCTCATGTTCAGCAGGCCCGCTTCGTCCGGCTGGGTGGGGATCTCCACGATGCCGTCGCCGTCCAGATCCTGACTGACCAGACTGGGCACATTGCGCAGGGATGCGGTGTAAAGCTTTTCGGTGCTGATCTGGTCGGCAGGCACCATCTGCTGCGTGTCCTCGTCAAAACGCAGCAGCACGCTGGCCAGATTGTTGCCGGAAATGCCGGTCCAGCCATCCAGCACCAGATAATGCCTGCCGTCCGCACCCACACCCGCCGCCACCGAGGCGCAGCCGGCGAACCGATTGGCGGAAAGGCCCATAACAGCCACCTGCTGGAAGCTGCCCTCTTTATCCACGGTCAGCAGTTCGATCTGCACGCCGCCGTCCTCCAGCGTAGACATCAGGATCAGATCCTGATTGCCGCCGCCGGTGATATCCTCCACCAGATACTGCTGGTACTGCTGCTCCAGGATCGTGGAAAGCACGCCGTCGGTGTAGGAATACACAGCCAGATAATGGTCGCCCTGTGCCGCTGTATAACCCACCACCAGTTGGGTGGCATCGCCGGGCTGCAGCTGGGCCAGCCCCACCGACTCTACCGTGTCTGCAAGGCCCTCTACGTTCTGGCGCACATGCCAGATGTCGGCATCATCCTTCTGCAGGATGGCAATGCACACGTTGGAGCTTTGGGCGGTGGTGTAAAGCACGGCGGCATCCTGCCTGCCGTCACCGTCCAGATCCTGCAGCAGGAAAGGCGAAAGCAGGTCGCCCTGCATGGGATATTTGAGCTGTGCGCTCTCCCCCAGCCAGTCGTTCAGGGCAGTCTGCACATCGCCGTAATCGCCGGAAAGCTTGGGCGCACGCAGAAGCTCTTCCACCTGCACCTGTTCACCGGGCATGCTGCAGCCTGCCAGAAGCAGGCACAGCAGCACGCAAGCCAACCACCGGCCAAAATGATTCGGATGTTTCAACCGCTGCGCCTCCTCTGTGTGGAAAACTTGTCCGGCCAAAGGCCGAAAGCATGCTATTGTCAGTATACCACGGGGCGGGCGCAATTCCAACACCCGAAAACGAGAAAAGGGGCTGCTGCACCACATTTGGTGCAGCAGCCCCCTCGGGGTCCTGATTTTTATTCTTCGGTCTTGTCAAACAAGCCTTTTTCTTTTGCGGCGTTCCAGGTCAGGCAGGTGCGCAGCTTGCTGACGGGGAAGGCCGGGTGGAATTTATTGTTGTCCGCATCGTCCTTCATCAGATCCTGCTCCACTGCCCAGCGGGCGGCCTTTTGTGCGTCGATATCGCCCTCGTCGATGTCGCTGTAGAGGGCGGTGCTTACAGGCTCAGGCTTCCCGGCGTGCTCCCACAGCAGCTCGGCCAGCTCGATACGGTTGGAGGGCATGGGGATGCCAGGCATATTGATGACGCGGTAGATGCCGGTGCCGGCTTCATAGATAATAGCACCTGCGGCAGCACCCACGACCACAGCAGAGATCGCGCCCTGAATGTTGCCGGTATCGCTGGGTCCAACCGGGTCGGGTTCAGGAATGGGGTCCTCCGCGAAGGTTGCCGTCACCTCTACATTAGCATCCGGCATGGTAAAGGTCACCTTGGTGGGGTCGTCCGCGTCCGGCTTCAGGAAGGTCGGGTCTTGCTCAACACCATTCACCTTCACCGTCCAGCCGGTAAAGCGCTCGTTGGCTTTCAGCGCCCTGCGCGTTGCTGTTACAGTATCGCCCTTAGCAGCTTCGGTCTTATCCACAGTGCAGTTTTCAGCTTTGATGTTATACGGAATATTGCTATAATACGGTTCCGCCTTAACATTATAGGCGGGCATGGTCAGGGTCGCAGTGGTTTCGGTGCCATTCTTCAACAGATTGGCAAGTTCTGTTTCGTCCGTGATTTCACTCTCAGTATCACTTACATTATACAGCTTCCAGCCTGCAAATGTCTTTCCTTCGGGAGCATTTCCGGCAGTCAAAATCACTTCAGTGCCTGCGGCCACAGGGGCATCCAGCACTTTGTCCTCAAGCTTTGCTGTGGCATTGACTGTGGTCACAGTGTACAGCGGACGCACATAACCGCATGTATTGCAGTCATTGTCTTTTGCATCGGCGTAATCATGGGTAGTTTTCGCCACCTGTTCAGCCGTCAGGCCCGGGCAGTCGCTTAACTCACATCTTCTCCAGTGTTCGGTATCGTTATGTTGCCACTGATATTTATGCTGATTAACGACTAATATAACAGTCATACGATTCTGGTGATTATAAGTATAAGTGCTCCCTGTATTATATAAATACCGCACCCTATGGCTATACACCTTCAGAATGTTTTTGTTCGGAGTACCATCCACCCATCCGCTGGTTTTATCTACGTCAAAACCTTCAGGTAAACTGCTCAAATCAAATGTGCCATCTTCGTTCACATCAATTGCATAACGCTGCCAAATATCGTCGAGATTCAAGATTTTTCCTGTTATGCCACTAAGATCCAGTGAGGTAAGCTGGTTGCCCCTCAAATACAACCCCGTTAAGCTGTACTTTTTACCAATCACCACTCTTCTCAACTTGTTTTCTCCGCACTGTAATTCTTTCAAATACGGGTTTTTGCTCACATCCAGTTCTGTTAAATTGTTATCTTCGCATTGCAGCACAGTCAGCTGTGTTATATCACCCAGATTCAGTTCCACCATGCCATTATTATAGCACCTCAGAGCGCTTAACTTCGCATTCTTGCTCACGTCCAGCGTCGTCAGTTGATTGTAGGAACAGTTCAGATCTGTCAGATTCTTATTATACTCCAGGTTTAATTCTTTTAGCCCATTATGCTGACATTCCAGCGTCGTTAGATTTGCAAAGTATGCAATGCCTGTAAGATCCGTACAATCTGTATTGGTTATACTGATCTCCGTTACTGCATCTCTTTCTGCCTTACTGAGTCTGCCATCTTTCTGACCAGATGTCGTATCTGCTGTATCAATATTGTCCTTAACATACTGCAGGAAAACCGGATCCGGGAAATTCGTATCATTGATTTCAACAAACTCGGAATCCACAGGATCCGCCTGCGCACTTACGCCATTTTCCGGTTCTGCTGCCCCCGGCTCCGCCGCAAACGCGCCCACTGGCAGAACCGACAGCATCATGCACGCCGCAAGCGCTGCACTGAGAAGTCTCGTACTCTTTTTTCTCATGTTCTCTTCCCCTTTTCGTTTGTTATTTTGCAGGCACCCACCCCAAAAGGCACCGTCTGCTCTTCAAGTTTACCCCCCCATACAACATATCAAGAGGCATTTTGCTAGAAAATAAGCTCGAGATTTTAGTGGATTTTTTGAAGTGTTTGCGGTTGAAGCCTATTATTCCCGGGAACATTCAGAAGCAATGAAAATGCCACGCAAAAAAAGCCCTCTCCCATTGCTGGGAAAGGGCTTTTGAACACTGTATCAAACAGTCAGAGCAGATCAGACGAGCTCCAGAACTGCCATCTCAGCAGCGTCGCCGCGGCGAGCGCCGATCTTGATGATGCGGGTGTAGCCGCCGTTGCGGTCAGCGTACTTGGGGCTGATCTCATCAAACAGCTTCTTTGCAACATCTTCCTTGGTGATGTAGGCATAAACCTGACGCTTGGTGTGCAGGTCGCTTGCCTTGCCAAGGCTGATCATCTTCTCGGCCATGGAACGAACGTCCTTAGCGCGAGTGACAGTGGTCTCAATCTTGCCATTCTCTAACAGGTAGGTAACCATAGCGCGCATCATAGCGTTGCGGCTGTCGCTGGTTCTACCGAGCTTTCTGGTACCGGGCATCCCGTTTCACTCCTTAATTATTTTTAGTTATCGTCATCCGTGTTCAGCTTGAAGCCCAGAGAATCCAGCTTTGCCATGACCTCTTCCAGGCTCTTGCGACCGAGGTTGCGGACCTTCATCATCTCGTCCTCGCTCTTGCTGACCAGATCTTCCACCGTGTTGATGCCTGCGCGCTTCAGGCAGTTGAAGGAACGCACGCTCAGATCCAGCTCTTCAATGGTCATTTCCAGAGCCTTTTCCTTGTCGTCGTTGGTCTTCTCCACCATGATCTCAGCGCCGGCTGCCTCATCGGACAGGTTGACGAACAGGTTCAGGTGCTCGGTCAGCACACGGGCAGCCAGAGAAACGGCTTCCTGCGCATTGATCGTGCCATCGGTCCAAACCTCAATGGTCAGCTTGTCATAATCGATCGCCTGGCCAACACGGGTGCTCTCGACGTTGTAGTTCACCTTGAGCACAGGGGTGTAAATGCTGTCAACGGGAAGAGTGTTGATATCGTTCTTCTCGATGATAGCCTGTTTGTTGCGCTCTGCGGGCACATAGCCGCGGCCCTTATCGAAGGTCAGCTCCATGACGAGCTTGCCGCCCTCGCCCAGGGTTGCGATGTGCCACTCAGGGTTCAGAATTTCGATGTCGTCGCCCTGCTTGATGTTGTCAGCGGTGACCTCACAGGGGCCGACTGCCTCAACACGCACTGTCTTCGGACCATCGGTGTACAGCTTTGCAGCAATACCCTTCAGGTTCAGGACAATTTCGGTAACGTCTTCCTTGACGCCCTCAATGGTGGAGAACTCGTGAACCACGCCATCAATCTTGACGCTGGTCACGGCGACACCGGGCAGAGAGGAAAGAAGCACACGACGCAGGCTATTGCCCAGTGTGATGCCAAAGCCACGCTCCAGCGGTTCTGCCACGAATTTGCCGTAGCGGCCGTCCGGGGACAGGCTTGCCGTTTCGATTTTGGGACGTTCAATCTCCATCATATCTATGCCCTCCTTGTCAAACCGGCGCTGCCGCCGGCCCATTATTAAATTCTTTCAAAGAAAAGAATGCGAAAGTGAGCCGTCCACGGGGAAGGCCCAGCCTTCTTAATCTGTCTCTTATACACATCTCCGAGCCCACGAGACGCGTAGTAATCTC
>OWII01001520.1_pt1 | contig 8863 bp, 6 predicted proteins | sample 1732591 | NCBI WGS metagenome assembly OWII01 (sample SAMN05065732, study PRJEB22554) | human gut metagenome | biome: ENVO:2100002; feature: ENVO:00000062; material: ENVO:00002003 | host: Homo sapiens | place: USA | reverse complement strand
TCAAGCGGTGTTCTTCAAGGTGAACACCCTCGGAGAAGAATCTTTTCTGGACGATATAAAAGAGCTGCTGGAAGAAATTCTGGAGGAGTAATATGTTTTTTGGCTGGTTTAACGCTGTGTTCAGCATAGTATTCCCACTTATCTTTTTCGGATTGATGTGTCTATTTATTTTTACGCTGATTTCAAATCTTCGCACATGGAACAAAAACAATCACTCACCCCGTCTATCTATTCCGGCAGCAGTAGTAGCAAAGCGAACTGATATTTCGCATTCCGACACTGCAAATGCTGGAGATTTGTCTGGTGCACATGGATATAGAACCAGCACCTACACTTCCTATTATGTGACCTTTCAGGTAGAAAGCGGAGACCGGATGGAATTTGAAGTGGACGGAAGCGATTATGGTCTGCTCGTGCAGGGCGACATCGGAAAGCTGAGTTTTCAGGGCACCCGCTATCTTGGGTTTGAGCGGAGCTAAGTGTTTCTTACATTATATAGTATGGAGTGCTGTATGAACGATTTGTTTATCCAAGGGCTGACCATCGACTGGAACAGAGTTCGCCCATACAATTATGTTCGTCAGATTCCTGCCATCAGTGGAATCGACACTTTTACATTCCATAAGCCCATTACGTTCTTTGTTGGCGAAAATGGAAGTGGAAAATCTACGCTTCTGGAAGCAATCGCTGTTGCTTACGGCTTCAACGCAGAGGGTGGAACGAAGAACTATTCATTTTCCACATACAACTCCCATTCGGAACTATGTGAGGCTATGACGATTTCCAAGGGGTATCGCAGACCAAAGTTCGGGTATTTTCTCCGAGCAGAGAGTTTCTATAATGTAGCCACCAAGGAAATCGACTATTCCGATGACGATCATCCCTCCAAAGGCTATCACCAAAAATCACACGGTGAAAGTTTCCTCGCCATTGCGCAGGACTACATGGGTGCAGATGGAGTCTATATTTTTGACGAGCCGGAAGCCGCTTTATCCCCGCAGCGGCAGCTCACGTTACTGATCAACATTTATCGGTGTGCCCAAGAAGGGGCGCAATTCATTATCGTATCACATTCACCCATTCTCCTCGGAATGCCTGATGCTGAGATTTTTAGCTTCGACAATGGCACGATTCATCCTTGTCAGTATGAAGATACGGACAGCTACGTTATCACCAAAACATTTGTAAATAATCGGCAGCATTTTTTGAACCAGCTTCTGAACGAAGAAACGTAATGCCGGGAAAGGACATTCCATATGAGTGATTCTACGTTGAAAGAGCTTTGGCAGCAGGTCGCTGAAAAGAAAAGCTGCGAAGCAAAACAGAAAGAACTGACCGCCCAGAGAGATACGCTTGCTGATTGCCTGAAAAAGCTGGAAAAATCCAAGCTGGCAGAGCAGGCTGATGTGGACCGTCTGGAGGGACACAGCCTTGCCGCATTTTTCTATCAGGTCATCGGAAAGATGGATGAGAAGCTGGACAAGGAACGGCAGGAAGCCTATGCAGCCCGTGTTAAGTACGATGCTGCTCTCCATGACCTTTCTTCCGTTGATGCCGACTTGGAGCAGATTCAAAATAGACTGGCACGGCTGTCCGATTGCGAAAGTCAGTATCAAGCTGCTCTTTCCGAAAAAATCAAAAGCATCAAAGCCTCTGCCCACCCTGCCGCACAGCAGATTGCGGAAAGCGAAAGCCGCATTGCCGCACTGAAAGTTCAAAAGCGGGAGCTGCTGGAAGCCATCAACGCAGGAAAGACTGCCTTGCATACGGTCAACGAAGTTCTCGAAACCCTCGACAATGCCGAGGGCTGGAGTACATGGGACGTAATGGGCGGCGGTTTGATGGCCGATCTTGCCAAGTATGAGGAACTGGACGATGCGCAGAAACAAATCGAACAGCTTCAAGTGGAACTGCGGCGGTTCAAAACTGAGCTTGCCGATGTTGAGATCACCGCAGACCTTCAGGTTACGGTGGACAGCTTTCTGAAATTTGCAGATTTCTTCTTTGACGGCCTCTTTGCAGACTGGGCAGTTCTGGATCACATCAATCAGGCACAGAGCCGTGTAGAGAACACCAAGGGCCAAATCAAGCGTGTCCTCGCACTTCTGAAAAAGATGCGCGAAGATGTTGATGTCCAAATCGCTGACGAAAAAGAGAAGCAGGAGCAGCTTGCAGTGGAAACCGAGCTGTAGGGTTGGAGTGTTCGCTTATGTAATATGCTCAATTCGACAACTCGGAATTTGACAAAGGAACGTGACCATATGAAAAACAACAGCCCGCAAAAGCACGCTTTCATTTCTTGTCTCATCTTGGTAACAGGAATATTGCTCGTGGTAATAGGCGCAATGACAACAAAGGAGTACAAAATCAACCTGTGCCTGTTAATCGGTGCAATAGTTGTGATTGGCAGCATTGTATATCATCTCATTATGATGAAATGTCCTTATTGTGGCTGCTCGCTTGTTGGTTATAGACCAATCCCTAAAGAGTGCCCAAAGTGTCATAAAAAGTTTGAAAAATAAATTCCAGTCTGCCGGGCAACCAAATACTGTTCTGGGTAAAAAACGATGAGAAACAATAACAGACTTTACAAATATGTTCCGTCCTTGCTGCTGTTCCTGTTGTTTGAAACGGTGGCGGTGGCGCTGTGGCTCGCAAAAGGCAACCTGTTCTACCTGCTTAATTTCAGCTACATCGGGGGCTGCCTTGGAGTAGGCACGGCGCTGTTTGCTGCGGGAAAACGCTACGCCCGGCAGTTCGTGCAGTGGGCGGTGGGCAGCTATATGCTGCTGTACCTCGGTGTTCTCTCCCACGAGAATATGCAGATCGAAGGATTTTGGTATTACCTGTTCCTCGGCGTTTTTGAAGCAGCTACCATCCACTACGCAGTGGCAAAAATCTTCGGTCCACTGATCTTTGGGCGGGGGTGGTGCGGCTACGCCTGCTGGACAGCCATGGTTCTGGATCTTCTGCCCTACAAAATACCGCAGGCACCGAGGAAAAAGCTGGGGTTCTTTCGATACATCACCTTTGCAGCATCCTTTGTCTATGTGGCGGCACTTTTTTTGATGCACGCCGAAAACATGGAAAAGATCCTGTTTGTCTCTTTTCTTGTTGGAAACATTCTGTATTATGCGGTTGGCATTGTACTGGCATTCCGATGCAAAGACAACCGTGCCTTTTGCAAGTATCTCTGCCCGGTAACGGTCTTTTTGAAGCCGATGAGCTATTTTTCCCTGCTCAGGGTAACGTGCGATAAGGAAAAGTGCACCTCCTGCGGAAAGTGCAGGCAGGTGTGCCCCATGAATGTGGATATGACGGACAACTCCCGAAAACGGCTCAATGGCACGGAATGCATCCTGTGCATGGAGTGCGTAAAGGCCTGCCCGAGAAAAGCACTGTAAACGCAAAAGCCAATATTCAAGCAGTCAAATCAATCCATCCCCTCAGCGGGCAACCCCAAAACGGTTGCCCGCTATTTTTATACCCTAAAATCTGAAGAAGGAGGCCAAAATGCCAAGCAAAACCGAAGAATACCTTGCCCTCGCCCAGCGCACGGCCAACGGCTTGACCCGGTACTGGGAAAGCTGGACGGACTACCTGACAACCGCATCCCGGCTGTACAAGTATCCCTTTGCAGACCAGTTGATGATCTACGCTCAGCGACCCGATGCCACAGCCTGCGCCGATTACGACGTCTGGAACAACCGCATGAACCGGTATGTCCGGCGCGGCTCCAAGGGTATCGCTCTGCTAGACGAATCCAGCGGATTTCCCCGCCTGCACTACGTTTTCGATGTGTCGGACACCGGGGTGCGCCGTAATTCCCGTGACCCCGACCTGTGGCAGTACAACGATGACCTGAAACAGCCGGTTTCAGAAATGCTCGCCGCCACCTACGGCATCAGCGGAGAGCGTGTCAGCCAGCAGCTTGCGGATGTTGCCGGGAAGCTGGTGGCGGATTACTGGGACAACAATGGTGGCGATATCCGTGCCATCGTTGACGGGTCGCTCTTGATGGATTATGATGATGCCGGGGTGGAGATACAGTTCAAAAGCGCTGCTGCAATCAGCGTCACCTACACGCTGCTGGAACGCTGCGGGTTTGAGCCTGCCGGGTGGTTCGACAAGGACGATTTTCAGGCAGTCTACAATTTCTCCACCCCGGATAGTGTCTACGCCCTCGGCGCAGCCGTCAGCGACATGAGCCGGGAAGTCTTACGCCAAATCGAACGCACCGTAAAAACAACCATTCGCCGCCGAAACAATGAAAGGAGCCAGCATAAATATGAGCAGCAATCTGAGTTATACGCAGACCGGGGATTATCTTCTCCCGAACCTGACCCTGCATCAGCCGAAGAACCCGCTGGGCAAGTACGGCAGGATGCGCCTGAACTTTCTGAAACAGCAGCACCCGGTTCTGTACCACACGATGCTCCTGAACGGGAGCCTGTACCCGACCCTGACCGAACTGGAGCAGACCGCAGCAGCGATGAAGAAGCAACTGATGGCCGATCTGCTGGCGAAGAACCCGGCCCCGGACAAGGAGAAGAATCAGATGGCGTGGGTACAGCACATGAACAGCCTACAGGAGCAGGTCGAGGAAGTGATTCGGACGGAACTGATCTACAGCTAAGTTTTCTGGATGCCGTCATCCCCACCGAAGCCCAGCAAATTGAACATATCGACCGAGCGGAGAGCGAAAAATCGCCCTCCGCTTTTGTTTTGTCGCAGGCTGAAATTGAGAATGAACTGCGCAAGCATGGTTCCGGTTTTCAGGATGGCAAGCAGCGGATCATCGAACTGTATCAGACACAGCCTGACCGCAAACTCCGCGCCAAAGCACTGGCAAAAGAATACGGCATCGGCGGACATTCGCAGGACTTTCTGGATGGCAGCAGCGGTTTTGTAAATCATGATGGAAAAGGACTTGAATTTGACCGCTACCCGGATCATCAGAAATTCACGTTAAGCTGGACGCAGGTCGAGAAATACATCGACCTGATGATTCAATCTGACCGCTATCTGACCGATCAGGAAAAAGAACATCGTGCCGCCGTGCAGGAGGCGGAACGCCAACTTCCGATGCTGGAGGGTGATGCCGCTGCCGAATACAATGCTCTGAAAGAGCAGTACCCCAATACCCTGATCGGCTTTGAACTGGGTGGATATTTTCTGTTCTATGACAAGGATGCGTTTGCCGTAAAGGAAGTTCTGCGCTCTAATTTGTTGTCACAGGAAAACGCGCTGGGAAAAGTCAAAGTGACTGGCTTTTTGCGTGGAGAGTGGGTAGCAAAATCGCAAAAACTGTGGGCCGAGGGCAACAGCATCTATCTGGCCGGACAGAGTGAAGATGGCACCCACCATCAGACAAAACATCTGCGGAAGGAAGATTATCTGCCGATCGGCAGCATCATCAAGCTGGATGGCCGGGACTTCCGTGTAGACCACGTCAACTTTATGTTCAAATCCGTCAGCTTGCAGGATATGGACTTGACCAACAGCGGACAGCCCATCTTCCGGGTTGAGCGGTTGCCCCATATCCGGGAATTGTATGAACAGCAGCAGGATGAAATTGTTGACGTTCCTCCTGAAAAAGCTATTGATTACAAGGTCGGTGACGAAGTTGTTGTTGACCTCCCCACTCGAACCATTGAGGGCAAGATCGGCTATGTTGGTGAAACCGATGTACGCATCGACACCAGCGCACATGGGCAGTCGTGGGATAACGAGGTACTCAACAAGCGGCAATTCGAGGACGGTCTGCGGCGGGATGAACCTACACCTGATGAGGAACTGGACAAGTTGCCTATCTCTGTGGAGGTCAATGGCGAGTGGCAGACCTTTCCGGATGCTGCTGCCGCAGACGAAGCCCTGAACGCTGAACCGATGCCGGAAGCCGCAGGAAATTTTCACATCACGGATGATAATTTGGGTGTCGGAGGCCCCAAGCAGAAATTCGCCCGCAATATTGAAGCCATCCAGACCTTGCGCACTTTGGAGCAGGAGCATCGCGGTGCCACCGCCGAGGAACAGCAGGTGCTTTCGCAGTATGTCGGCTGGGGCGGTCTGGCAGACGCTTTTGACCCCGGCAAAGATAATTGGGCAAAGGAATACGCCGAACTGAAAGGACTGCTTTCCGAGGATGAGTACGCTGCTGCCCGTTCCAGCACACTGAACGCCCACTATACCAGCCCCACCGTCATCCGTAGTATCTACGATGCCGTGGAGCGCATGGGTTTCCGCAGCGGAAATATTCTGGAACCGTCCATGGGTGTAGGCAACTTCTTTGGAATGTTGCCGGATAGCATGGCGGGCAGTCGCCTATATGGTGTGGAACTGGACAGCATCACCGGGCGCATCGCCCAAAAACTGTACCCGCAGGCTGACATTACCGTAGCCGGTTTTGAGACCACCGACCGCCGTGATTTCTACGATTTGGCGGTGGGCAATGTGCCTTTCGGTCAGTACAAGGTCAACGATAAGGCATATAACAAGCTGGGATTCTCCATCCACAATTATTTCTTTGCGAAAGCCATCGACCAAGTGCGTCCGGGCGGCATCGTGGCGTTTGTGACTTCTCGCTACACCATGGACAGCAAGGACAGCACCGCCCGCAAGCACATGGCAGAACGCGCCGATTTGCTGGGGGCCATTCGTCTGCCCAACAACGCTTTCCGTGCCAACGCTGGTACGGATGTTGTCAGCGACATTATCTTCCTGCAGAAGCGTGACCGCCCCATTGACCATGAGCCGGACTGGGTGCAGTTGGGCAAAACAGAAGATGGCTTTGCCATCAACCAGTATTTCGCAGACCACCCGGAGATGGTTCTGGGCGTACTCTCCACCGAAAGCACCCAGTATGGACGAGAGGAACTGACGGTTGCGCCCCTTGAGGGCACCAGTCTTGCCGACCAACTTGCAGAAGCAGTACAGCATATTGAGGGGCAATACGCCGAAGTTGAGGTGGAAACACCAGATATTGCGGATGCCGAAAATGAGAAGCACATTCTCCCGGCTGACCCGGAGGTCAAAAACTTCTCCTATACGGTGGTGGACGGCGAGGTGTTCTACCGGGAAAATTCCGTGATGACGCAGGTAGAACTTTCCGACACCGCCAAGGGGCGCGTCACCGGCATGGTGGAACTGCGCCAGATCGTCAACGACCTGATCGACCAGCAGTTGAACGACTACCCGGACGAGGATATCAAGGCAACACAGGAGCGTTTGAACGCCGCCTACGATGCCTTTACCGCAAAGTACGGCTTGCTGAACGACCGCAAAAACGGGCGGCTGTTTGAGCAGGATTCCTCGTATTATCTGCTGTGCTCGCTGGAAAATCTGGACGAGCAGGGGCAGCTCAAGAGCAAGGCTGCAATGTTCACCAAGCGCACTATCCGCCCGGAACGCACCGTCACCAGCGTGGATACCCCCAGCGAAGCGTTGGCGGTGTCCATCGGAGAACGCGGCAAGGTGGATTTACCCTATATGGCAGAACTGCTGGGCACCCCCGGTGACTATGGGCGCATTACCACCGAACTTTCAGGTGTGATCTTCAAGGACCCCGCCGCCGACCCCACTGACCCGGAAGCCGGCTGGCAGATGGCAGACGAGTACCTTTCCGGCGATGTCCGGGCGAAGCTGCGGATGGCACAGTTCGCCGCTGAGACCAACCCGGAATTTGTGGTCAATGTGGATGCGCTGACCAAGGCGCAGCCCAGAGAACTGGAAGCATCTGAAATTGATGTGCGGCTGGGTGCAACATGGCTGAACCCGGACATTATCCAGAAGTTTATGACCGAGACGTTCCAGATTCCCTACTATCTGCGCCATGCAGTCAAGGTGAGATATTCTCCGTATACCGCAGAGTGGCGTGTGGAGGGCAAGACCGCTACGGGACGGAGCGATATTATCTCCTCCGAGACCTACGGCACATCCCGTGCCAATGCCTACAAGATTCTGGAGGAGACCCTGAACCTGAAAGATGTCCGCATCTACGACACCATCGAGGATGCCGAGGGCAAACCCAAGCGTGTGCTGAACAAGCGGGAGACCATGCTGGCGCAGCAGAAACAGCAGGTCATCAAGGATGCTTTTGCGAACTGGGTTTGGCAGGACCCCCAGCGGCGCATTGCGCTGGTGAATCAATACAACGAGCTGTTCAACTCTACCCGCCCCCGTGAATACGATGGCTCCCACATCAAATTCGTGGGCATGAACCCGGAGATCACCCTCCGGGAACACCAGCGCAACGCCATTGCCCATGTACTTTATGGCGGTAATACGTTGCTTGCACACGAAGTCGGTGCAGGCAAGACCTACGAAATGGCAGCGTCTGCCATGGAAGCAAAACGGCTGGGGCTGTGCCAGAAAAGCCTTTTCGTAGTGCCCAACCATTTGACGGAGCAGTGGGCAAGCGAGTTTCTGAACCTCTACCCCAATGCCAAACTTTTGGTGGCACGGCGCAAAGATTTTGAAACTGCCAACCGAAAAAAATTCTGTGCCCGCATCGCTACCGGCGACTACGATGCTGTTATCATCGGGCATTCGCAGTTTGAGCGCATCCCGCTGTCCTTTGAGCGGCAGGAACGTATCATTCAGGAGCAAATTTATGAAACGCTTGCCGCCATCAATGAGCTGAAAGTCCACGCAGGTGAGAATTTCTCCATCAAGCAGATGGAAAAGACCCGAAAAACACTGGAGACCAAGCTGGAAAAACTGCGCTCCGATGAGCGCAAGGACGATGTAATTACCTTTGAGCAACTGGGCGTTGACAGGCTTTTTGTGGACGAAAGCCATTTTTACAAGAACCGTGCGAAACGTTGTGCATAAGCCCTTGTTGACAGCAAGGACGAAAAGCACC
>OWII01001510.1_pt1 | contig 8901 bp, 5 predicted proteins | sample 1732591 | NCBI WGS metagenome assembly OWII01 (sample SAMN05065732, study PRJEB22554) | human gut metagenome | biome: ENVO:2100002; feature: ENVO:00000062; material: ENVO:00002003 | host: Homo sapiens | place: USA | reverse complement strand
CTTATGCGATCGTCGGCAGCGTCAGATGTGTATAAGAGACAGCATTAGAACAGGCTATCAAAGACGAAAATTATGAGTTGGCAGCCCGCTTGCGTGATGAGATAAACCGAAAAAAATAAAACCAGAATATGCACGTTTTTTATACCCCCGATATACTGACCAAACCGGAACTTCCAGAAGAAGAAGCACAGCACTGCACGCGTGTATTGCGTCTCGGTATAGGTGACGAGATTACCCTTACGGATGGTAAAGGTAACTTCTACCGTGCAGAAATCACTGCGGCGACTAATAAGCGTTGTTTAGTAAAACTGATTGAAACCATTCCGCAAGCACCTCTATGGTCGGGACACTTGCATATTGCCATGGCACCGACCAAGAATATGGACCGCAATGAATGGTTTGCCGAAAAAGCAACAGAGATCGGTTTCGATGAACTGACATTTCTTAATTGCCGCTTCTCTGAACGGAAAGTCATCAAAACGGAACGTATCGAGAAAATACTCGTATCTGCCATGAAGCAATCACTGAAAGCACGTTTGCCTAAATTGAACGAGATGGTGGAATTTGACAAATTCATAGCCCAAGATTATCCGGGACAAAAGTTCATAGCACACTGCTATGAAGGTGAAAAGCCCCTTTTAAAGGATATACTGGAACCGGGGAAGGACGCTTTAGTACTAATCGGCCCGGAAGGAGACTTCAGTGAAGAGGAAGTCAAAAAAGCGATCGGGAAAGGTTTCCGCCCTATTAGCTTAGGTAAATCGAGGCTACGAACAGAAACGGCGGCACTGGTGGCAACAATGGTAATAAATAGCGATTAGCGAGCTGCGCTATCACTCCGCATGGCACTTATCACTAATCACTATTACTGAATACTTTTCACTTAAAAAACAAATAATTATGGTAAAGAAGATGATTTCCCGACTTTTAGTATCAGCAATGCTGATTGTATTCATTGCCGCATGTTCTCAGAAATCGGAATACACAAGTGCCATTCCGGCAGATGCCTCAGCTGTAGCGTCTATCAACCTAAAGTCTCTCGCTGACAAATCGGGCCTGAAAGACAAAGAAAACGAAGCTGCTAAACAAAAAATGATAGAAGCCTTGAAAAGCGGAACTACAGCGGCCACTTTCCAACAATTGGAGAAAATTATGAAAAACCCCAGTGAATCGGGAATTGACGTAGAAGCTCCTGTCTACGTATTTACTTCGCCCTCTTTTCCATACTCTACCGCAGTTGCGAAAATCAAAAGCGAAGATGACCTGCACGCTTCCTTGGAAATAATGGTAAAAGAGCAAATCTGCCAACCAATCAACGAAGCAGCTGGATATAGCTTTACAACCATGAACGGAGGTTTAGTCGCTTTCAACAATTCTACCGTAATGCTCATTTCCGTAAAAGGAACATCTCAAATAGAGAAAGCCAAAGAAGGCATCACCAATCTGTTGAAGCAAACCGCAGATAACAGCATTGCGAAATCCGGCGCTTTCCAGAAAATGGAAAAACAAAAAAGTGACATCAATTTCTTCGCTTCCATGGCAGCTATTCCTGCACCTTATCAAGAGCAAGTCAGTATGGGACTTCCCGCTGAAGTGAAAGCAGAAGACATAACCATAATAGCCGGATTAAACTTTGAAAAAGGAAGAATTGCCTTGAAAACAGAAAATTACACGGAGAACGAGGCTGTAAAAGCTTTAATGAAAAAACAATTGGAAGCATTTGGAAAAGCAAACAATACGTTCGTAAAATACTTCCCGGCTTCTACCCTGATGTTTGTCAATCTGGGTATAAAAGGAGAAGGTCTTTATAATCTCCTAAGTGAAAATAAGGAATTCCGTAACACAGTATCTATCTCCAAAGCAGATGAAGTTAAAGAATTGTTCAGTTCCTTCAACGGTGATATCTCCGCAGGGTTAATCAACGTAACCATGAACAGCGCTCCTACCTTTATAGTGTATGCAGACGTAAAAAACGGCAATGCACTCGAAGCTCTTTATAAGAACAAGCAGGCATTGGGACTGAAAAAAGGAGAAGATATTCTGGAACTGGGCAAAAACGAATATGTCTATAAGAGTAAAGGAATGAACGTATTCTTTGGTATCAAAGACAAACAAATGTATGCCACCAATGACGAGTTACTCTACAAAAATATAGAAAAAGCGGCAGACAAGTCTATCAAAGACGCTCCGTATGCATCGGAAATGAAGGGAAAAAACGTATTCATGGCTATCAACGCAGAAGCTATACTTGAACTTCCTGTTGTTAAAATGCTGATCGGATTTGGTGGTGAAAAGTTCCGGACCGGTTCTGAGATGTTATCAAAAGTTTCCTATCTGTCCGTTAGTTCAGAAGGAGAAACAAGCGAAATCGACCTTTGCCTGAAAGATAAAGACGTCAATGCGCTCAAATTAATCGTTGACTTCGGTAAACAATTTACCGGTATGTAATTCGTAAACAAACGGCATGAATAGCATTCATTTACAGCAAACACTTCCCCAAGTGTTTGCTGACCGTAATTCGGTGACTTCGGATATATGGCATCAGGATCTTATCTTCCGGAAAGGGGAAATGTATCTGATAGAAGCGGCTTCCGGCACCGGAAAATCTTCATTGTGCAGCTATATTTATGGCTATCGCAACGACTATCAGGGGATTATCAATTTCGATGAGACTAATATCAAAGCATATTCTGTGAAGCAATGGGTAGACCTGAGAAAGCATTCACTGAGTATGCTTTTTCAAGATTTACGTATCTTCACCGAGCTGACTGCTCTTGAAAATGTACAACTGAAAAATAATCTTACCGGATACAAAAAGAAGAAAGAAATCCTAGCCTTCTTCGAGAAACTGGGACTTTCGGACAAGCTGAATGTAAAGACCGGTAAACTCTCGTTCGGACAGCAACAACGGGTTGCCTTTATCCGAGCACTCTGCCAGCCTTTCGATTTCCTTTTTCTGGATGAACCTATCAGTCATCTGGATGATGACAACAGCCGCATTATGGGAGAACTTATTATTGGCGAAGCTGAAAAGCAACAAGCCGGAGTAATCGCCACTTCCATAGGAAAACATATTGAGTTGCCTTATCAACGCATACTCCAGCTATGATAAGTGGCGAGTAATGAGTTATTGTAAATTATAATTTGTAAATCATAAATAAAATGTCAGCCCTTGTCTGGAAACTTCTCCGCCAACATATCAGTATCGGCCAGTTAGCCGGTTTCTTTTTAGCCAATCTATTCGGTATGATGATTGTATTGCTTAGTGTACAGTTTTATAAAGATATCATTCCGGTATTCACCGAAGGAGACAGCTTTATGAAGAAAGATTTCATCATAGCCACAAAGAAGATTAGCACGCTCGGCTCTTTTGCAGGAAAAAACAACACATTCTCTGCCGAAGACATCGCCGACCTGAAGAAACAATCGTTTACCAAGACAATCGGAGCTTTTACCCCCTCCCAATTCAAAGTTTCGGCGGGACTGGGTATGCAGGAAGCTGGTATTCATCTTTCCACCGATATGTTTTTCGAATCGGTTCCCGATGAATTTGTTGATATTAAACTCGATAAATGGCACTTTGATGAAGCCACACACACCATTCCTATCATTATTCCCCGCAATTACCTGAATCTTTATAACTTCGGCTTTGCCCAAAGCCGTAGCCTGCCCAAGCTATCGGAAGGCTTAATGAGTCTGATCCAAATGGACATCATGATGCGCGGAAATGGCCGGGTAGAGCAGTATAAAGGAAATATCGTCGGTTTCTCCAATCGACTGAACACCATTTTGGTCCCCCAGTCTTTTATGGAATGGGCCAACAAGAACTTTGCCCCGAATGCGGAAGCACAACCAGCACGACTGATTATTGAAGTCAGCAATCCTGCGGATTCCTCCATTGCCGGTTATTTTCAAAAGAAAGGATATGAAACGGAAGACGGAAAGTTGGATGCAGGCAAGACTACCTATTTCCTTCGCCTGATTGTAGGTATTGTGCTGGGAGTCGGCCTATTTATCAGTATCCTTTCATTCTATATCCTGATGTTAAGCATCTTCTTACTGCTACAAAAAAATACGACCAAGCTGGAAAGTCTTTTATTAATAGGATACAGCCCCAATAGAGTAGCATTGCCTTATCAGATACTCACAGTAGGGTTGAACATCGTTGTATTACTGCTATCTATCGGATTAGTAACCTGGCTGCGTAGCTATTACATAGAAAGTATCCGCCTGCTATTCCCCCAATTGGAAACAGGTTCACTATGGGCAGCTATCGGCATGGGTATTCTTCTGTTCCTTATCGTATCAATCATTAATATACTCGCAGTCAAACGAAAAGTACTTTCTATCTGGATGCACAAAAGTTAACACTCTAACATTATATATCGTATGAAAAGCAAAACTACCTTACTGACACAAATATGTCAAATAGCTCTGATAACAGGAATGTTATTATCAACTTCAATGCTATCAGCACAAAGTATGCAAGATACGGTTATTGCCAATTTTAGCCTGTTAGAGAAAATACCCCATGAGAAGGTTTATCTCCACCTGGACAAACCATTTTACGGTGCCGGAGAGAAAATCTGGTTCAAAGGCTACCTGATAAATGCCATTACCCACCAAGATGATAGCCAGAGTAACTTTATCATTACAGAATTAATCAATCGTTCCGACTCGATCGTAGAACGAAAAAAAATCCGTAGAGACTCTTTAGGTTTCCACAATGCTTTTACCCTGCCTCCTACCCTCCCCGCCGGTGATTACTACCTGCGAGGATACAGTAACTGGATGTTGAATGAAGGACCGGAATTCTTCTATTCACGTAATCTGAAAATCGGAAACTCCATAGATAACACCATCCTTTCAAACATCGAATATCAACAAGAGGACGATACCCATTATACAGCAAAAGTCAAGTTTACCAGCAATACCCAAGAGGTTTTTAAGAACACAGCAATCCGGTATCGGTTTATCGTAAACGGAAAAATAAAAGATAAAGGGAGAAAAAAGACAGATGAAAACGGACTGATTTCCATTTCCTTACCGGATTTGAAGCCAACTGCTGCCCGCAGCATTGAAGTGGAATTTGACGACCCGCAATACATCTATAAAAAGACTTTTTATTTGCCGGCATTTACAAATGACTTTGACGTCACTTTTTTCCCGGAAGGAGGCGCACTACTTGCTGTTCAGCACCAGAACATAGCGTTCAAAGCTCAGGGAGCAGACGGATTCTCCAAAGAAATAGAAGGTTTCTTACTGGATTCCCAAGGAGATACACTGACATCTTTTCATTCCGAGCACAAAGGAATGGGGATTTTCACATTAAACCCTTCCAACGGCAGTTCCTATTACGTAATGGCTACGTCCAGCGATGGAGTTACCAAACGATTTGACCTCCCGGCTATCGAACAAAAGGGAATCACACTTTCCATAAGTCACTATAAACAGGAAATACGTTATGAGATTCAGAAAACAGAGGCAACAGAATGGCCTCAAAAGCTATTTCTCATTGCTCACACCCGTGGTAAACTTTCCATACTTCAACCTATTAATCCGACAAGGACTTTCGGAAAAATGAATGACAGCCTGTTTACAGAAGGGATCACTCATTTCATGTTAATCGACCAGCAAGGGAATGTGCTCAGCGAACGGCTAGTCTTTGTTCCCGACCGCAAAACTCCCCAATGGCAAATAACTCCGGACCGACCGACATACGGAAAAAGAGAAAAAGTATCATTAAATATTTCAATAAAAGACGACAAGGGAAATCCTGTAAACGGTAGTTTCTCCGTCAGCATTACCAACCGGAAAAGTATCCAACCGGATTCTCTCGCTGACAACATTGTATCAAACCTACTGTTGACTTCCGATCTGAAAGGATATGTGGAAGACCCGGGGTTCTATTTTCTCCGCCAAGATGCACGAACCCTACGCTCGTTAGATTTCTTGATGATGACACATGGCTGGCGCAGATACAAATTTGATAATGTACTGCGTGCTCCCTCATTGAACTTCACTAATTATATTGAGAAAGGACAGACTATCAGTGGGCGTATTAAAGGTTTCTTCGGAGGGAATGTAAAAAAAGGACCTATCGTATTATTAGCTCCTAAACAAAACATTATCGCCACAACAACCACAGACGAGAAAGGAGAATTTATAGTCAATACCTCATTCAGAGACAGTACCACTTTCCTCATACAAGCACGTACAAAGAGAGGTTTTGCCGGAGTTGATATTGAAATAGAAAAACCTGAGTATCCGGTTGCCTTCCATAAATCCCCTTTCCGTGACGGAGCAGCAACCTTTATGGAAGACTATTTGCTCAATACCCGCGACCAATATTACATGGAAGGCGGCATGAGAGTCTACAATCTGAAAGAAGTACTGATTACAGGAAACCGGAAAAAGCCCAGTTCAACAAGTATTTATACAGGAGGAATCAACACCTATACTGTCGAAGGAGAGCAACTGGAAAAATACGGTGCACATACAGCCTTTGATGCAGTAATGAGACTGCCGGGAGTTAGCGTAATGAATGGAAACGAAATACATATACGCAACAATCCGCAACAGCCTGTTATCGTGATTGACGATGTAGTGTACGAGGATGACAATGAGATCCTGACCACCCTGCAAGCCAGTGATATGTCCAGTTTAAGTCTGCTCCGCGGAGCAGATGCGGCAATATTAGGTTCCCGTGGTGCTGCCGGTGCCATTGTTATCACATTAAAAGACGGAAGAGATCTTCCGGCCAGACCGGCACAAGGAATCATCACTTACTCTCCACTCGGGTACAGTGACTCGGTGGAATCTTATCACCCAACCTATGATACTCCCGAAAAGAAAGATGCCCGGCGTTCAGATTTAAGGAGTACTATCTATTGGAATCCGGCACTGCAATTGGATGAAGAAGGAAATGCAATAATAGAATATTACACTCCAGACAGCACCGCACCGGAGGACATTATTATTGAGGGTATAGATGAGAACGGGAAAGTATACAGGCTAACGCAGACAATAAATAAATGAAAATCTATTCCTATATCCTCAAAAGACATATATTTTTTTGATATTTCTAAATTAAATAGGATATTTGTATACGCAATTTATTTAATTGCGTGAACCTCATAAAGTCTAATCAATCATGAAGAAACAGAAATCCGGCTTATATGAAAAAAGTCTTATTCGTATTATTTTGTTTTTGTGCATAAACTTCATACATTTTCCTTTATACGGATATTATTTTAAAAATATAGGAGTAAAAGACGGACTCTCGCAACCTTCAATACTAAGTATTCATCAGGATGAATTGGGAAGGATGTGGTTCGGAACATTGCAAGGTTTGAGTATCTATGACGGAAATGAAATGATAACCTTGAAAGGAGGTGAAGAACGTTTTGACAACTATATTAAAAATAATACAATTTATCGAATCGTTGAAGATTCAAATCACAATATATTTTTGCGTGCTGACAATTCTTTGGTTTGTTATAAATTGACTGAAGACCGTTTTCAGTGTATCAGAGAAAGAGATATAAACGCTGTTAATTCTATTGGTGGCAAAATTTATATAGCTGCTAAAGATTCAATTTTGGAATGGAATGAAGGCGATAATCGTTGGGATTTCTTCAAAAAAATAGAAATCTCTTCAGGAAGAATAAGTTCTATATTTTGCAATAGAAGTAGTGAATGGTATATCGTCACGTCAAAAGGATGTTACAAAGAATATAAAAATGGATTATGGAAATGTATATTGGACATACCTTCCATCGAAATGCTTTATGAAAGTAAAGATGGTTCTATTTGGATGGCAACTCGTTCAAACGGGCTGTATCAGTTTGACAATGATATTTGTGTAAACCATATTGTCAATAATCCCGGAACAGCGAATAGTCTTTGCAGCAATGACGTAAGGGTGGTAACCGAAGACCAGTCCGGTAATTTATGGATCGGAACTCGTGAAGGACTGAACAAATACTCTATCTCAACCGGTAATATAGAGTCCTATGCCTCAGGAGGTTTTTCCGGTGACATGAAACATTCATCCATATTCGCCCTCTATTTGGACAAGGAGGGAGGATTATGGGTCGGCACTTATTATGGAGGGGTCAGTGTCTTTTCCCCAGAGAGTAGAATTTTTAAATACTATCCCGCAAACAAGGAACGCTCTGATTGTCTCAATTTTCCATTTGTCAGTGGAATTGTAAAAGACAAACGGGATGATTTGTGGATATGTACAGATGGCGGAGGACTTAATTATATGAATCATAAGACTGAAATATTCCGTCACCTCAGTACGAAAGACTCCGGTCTTGTAGCAGATAATATGAAATCTATCTGTTATGATAAGAATAAGGATAAATTATATATTGGTACCTATTTATCGGGATTGATAGCTTATGACATACCTTCCGGAAAATTCACCAAGTGTTTTAAGTCTCCAAAGGATAGAGTGTTACATCACACTGTGACACATGTATATATGTATGGCGATAAAATTGTATTTTCTTCAAGTGATGGTATTTATGTGTTTAATGAAAAAACCAACGAAGTTACCCCGCTATTATGTATTAAGGGAGTACTTGCGTTTGTTATCGATCAATCAGACCAGATATGGGCGATATATAATAAAAATATAGTTTGTATGAAAATAGGTGTGCCAGATTCAATGAAACGATACCAATCGAGTGATTTTGGCATAAAGCACAATGTACTCTTATGTATATGTGAAACAAGTAACGGTGAGATTTATGTAGGTACGGAAGGTGGTGGAATGTTAGGATATAATGCTAAAGAAGATACTTTTCAAATATATAATTCCAAGAATTCCCTAATATTGGATGATTATTGCTCTGTCTCTTATACACATCTCCGAGCCCACGAGACGCGTAG
>OWII01001502.1_pt1 | contig 8944 bp, 6 predicted proteins | sample 1732591 | NCBI WGS metagenome assembly OWII01 (sample SAMN05065732, study PRJEB22554) | human gut metagenome | biome: ENVO:2100002; feature: ENVO:00000062; material: ENVO:00002003 | host: Homo sapiens | place: USA | reverse complement strand
GCAGCGTCAGATGTGTATAAGAGACAGATGGATGGATGACCAATGTGTTCGGTGCGGGTGTTTTGATATCGGCTTTGGGAAATTCCGACCTTCAGTGGCAGAACACTTTGAATTATACGGTAGGGACGGATATAGCCATGTTCGACAATCGTTTGAATGTAACTGTGGATGTCTTCCGCAAAATTACAGACCCGCTGTTGGCTGTCATTACGACACCGGGTTCGGTAGGCGTAAAGAGCGTAGCGATGAATGCCGACCAGCAAAATACGAACGGACTGGAGGCTACGTTGCGTGTGTCTCCTATTCATAACGTGGAGAAGGGGATACAATGGACCGTCAGCTTGAATGCGCGGACGTATAAATCGGAGTACGCTCATATAGGCAATTCTTTGAGTGCCTTGAACAAAGCCGGACAGGCTTCGGTGACGGGGACGACGCGTTATTACGATGGGGGAAGCCCGACGGCTATTTGGGCTGTCCGTTCGGCAGGTATTGACCCAGCTACGGGTAAAGAGCTTTTTATTAAGAAAGACGGTAGTTATTCGTTCGATTATGATGTGAATGACGAAGTGGTCGTCGGTGACACGCAGCCCAAATTGGAAGGGGTCTTGGGAACGACCTTTTATTACAAGGGCTTTTCGTTCGGAGCTTATTTCCGTTACCAACTCGGGGGGCAGATATTCAATTCAGACTTATATAATAAGGTGGAGAATATCGATTTGAGTGACATAAACTACAATCAGGACCGGCGTGCGCTGTATGACCGTTGGTCCGTTCCAGGTCAGGAAGCGCAGTTTAAGGGTATCTCCTTAGTGCAGAAAACGGACAAGTCTTCCCGTTTCGTAATGGATGAGAATACGTTTGCCGGAGAGTCCTTCAATGTAGGATATGAATTCACGCAACCTTTCATTAAAAAGGTCGGTCTGTCGTCGTTGACCCTTCAGGCTAACATGAACGACATCTTCCGGGTGTCTACCGTAAAAGCGGAACGGGGTATTGATTATCCTTTTGCGCGAACTGTGTCATTTTCTGTTTCAGCCGTATTCTAAAGCTATAGAAATTATGAAAATATTAAAATATATCATATTGTCTTTTTCCGGCTTGTTTTTCACGGCCGGATGTAGTGACTGGCTTGAAGTGAAGCCCTACGACACCATGGCCGAAGGTGATTTGTTAAGTACCGAAGAAGGTTTCAAGAAATTGCTTAACGGAGTGTATATTGATTTGAACAAGGACGAGCTGTACGGCCAGACGCTTACCGTGGAAATGGTGGAGATTATGGGAGGGTCTTATCTGATTGGTACCGATCCATTGACTTGGGGCGATTATATTGATTTGAACAACCGGAACTTCACTACCGAGTATTGGCGTACGAGACTCGACAATACGTGGGACAAGGCGTATGCATTGATTCGTAATTGCAATACGATATTGGAACAGATGGAGAGTCGTAAGTCGGTCTTTACAGGCAACAATTATAATTTGATTCGGGGAGAAGCGTTGGCGTTAAGGGCTTTGCTGCATTTCGACATGTTCCGTCTGTTCGGTCCCGTGTATAAGCTGAACCCGACGAAGACCAGTATTCCCTATGAGACATCCACTACCTTGCAGGTGCAGGAACTGTTACCGGGGAATGAAGTGATGCGCCATGTCATAGAGGACTTGTCTGAAGCGGAAAAACTGTTGGCCGATGACCCGATTATCACGACGACGGACCATTTGGTCAATCATGCGACGACGGGGGGAAGCAATTTCTTGGAGTACCGTACGTTGAGGCTTAATTATTATGCCGTACAGGCGTTGTTGGCGCGGGCATATCACTATATATCCAGTTACAAGGATGAGCATCAGGAGGACTATAAAGCCAAGGCTAAAAGCTATGCCGAAGGGATTATTAATATTGCCCCGCAGCATTTCCCGTTTGTGAATAAAGCGGACGTGTTAGGGACACCGGAGAATGTGGATCGCATTTTTGCTACGGAAGTGATTTTCGGTCTGACGAATGTGAACCGTAATCTGATGTTCAAGAACAACAACGATCCGGATCGAAGCCCGAAGCCGGTGCTCAGGATGGATCGGCTCTTCTGGAGATGCCTTATTTCGGCGGCGGAGCGGACTACGGCGGGTCTACTGACGACTATCGTTACATTGCCAACTGGAAAAAGAGCGGAAATGATTACTATTTCTATAAGTATGCGGACATTACCGAAGTGGGGAAGATAGAGAACACCATCGTTCCGATGATACGGTTGGGAGAAATGTATCTGATTATTGCAGACCTTTACGACGAGGTGAGCGAACGCCCTCTTATGGGCAATTGGGTGAATAAGTTACGGGAACACCGTGGAGTAGAGAAAATGGATGAATCTAAATATGCTCCGCGTGTCTTGGGATACGAGGTCGTGAGAGAGCTGTATGGGGAGGGACAAATCTTTTTCTATCATAAGCGGAACTATTCACCGGTATTGATTACTTTTGATCCTATTACGGAATTCATCCCGGTTTCGGAGAAATTTTTTGTAGTTCCTTTACCGGATACGGAATCAGACAACAGACAATAAACAGGTTATGATGAAGAATTTAAAAATATGGTTTCCGATGTGCCTTGCGCTTTGCTTGTGGAGTGCATGCGATGAACGTACGCCGGATTTGTATAGTGCTCCCGACGGAATTTACTTTAATAACCGGACTTCGGGGAGTGTGTTGGTAGATACGACGACTTTGACTTTCGTTTATGGGCCGGACGAAACGATGTATCTCGACGTACCGGTAGTCATACAGACCATTGGAAGGCAGGCTGATATCGATCGTCCGGTCAATCTCAAGGTTTGGTCGGACAATGCCGAGGAAGGAGTGGATTATGAGTTGCTGACACCGGCGGTGGTACCGGCTCATGCTTCCATGTTTTCCTATGTGGTTCGTTTGAAACGTACGGAAGCCATTAAAACGGAATTGAAGTCCATTTATCTGGAACTGTCGGCTAACGAGTATTTCACTACGTTTCTGGAGAGGGATTCTACGGGAAGCGAGGAACGTCCTTACACCGAGATGTTGAAGTTCCGGATAGATTTTTCCGACTTCTATTCTACTCCTCCGGCCGGATGGCTTCCCGAGTATGTCGGCGAGTTTTCAGAACGTAAGTTACGTCTGATGTGGAAGCTGTTCGATGATGTGGTGGATCGTGCCGACTATAATGTGAAGGGGGCTATTCCTTTCAATAAATGGGTGTACATGCAAAGGGAAATAGATACTTATATGACGAAGCAATTATATATATTGTTGGGATATGAACAAGGAACGGTGGATGTAGACGCATTGGTGGACCCGGCAGCCGAAGGGGATGATCGCCAACTGTTGGATTTTACTCCCATAACCTCTGATAACTAAAATGGAATGATATGGAAAGAATGAAATATATCCGTTTGCTATGGTTGGTGTTGCCGTTCTTATGGCAAAGCTGTGCGGAAGATAAGGGGAATTACGATTACAGGGATTTGAACGATTTGAACATTTCATTCGATGACGCTTATTCTGCCATTTCCCGTGAACCTTTCGTCATAAAGCCGGAGGTGGCAGCAAAAGAGTTCGTACCGGATGCTTATACTTATGAATGGAAGGCGTACGACCAGGCCGGGAGCCAGGAACCGGTTGTGTTGGGTACGGCTTTGAATCTGGATGTGGAATTGACTCTTGCACAGGGCAACTATCAGTTGGTACTGACCATTAGGGAGAAGGCGTCGGGGCTGTATTATCAAAAGTCGGCCACGTTGAACGTGGATACGCCGCTTTCGTTGGGGTGGTTGGTATTGTGCTCCGACAACGGGCGTGTGCGTCTGGACATGGTGTCGCACATCAAGGAAACGGATAATGTGTATTATGATTTGTTGAAAGGGACGGAGTTGGAGGATTGGCTACAACCTTACCAGTTGGTTTGCGACCCTGGGATGCAAGAGCCTTTCTATTTGGTGGCCGGTAGTGGGACTACGCGTTTGAGCAATAACGATTTTCAGTGGAACGACTCCTATATGATAGGTTATGAGTTCGGTAACGGAATGTATACCGGTACGGTACGTTGCTTGGCTTCTCACAGGCCAGGCAAGTTGTTTGTCGATATTGCGGGACGTGTGTATTATTGTAATACTTTGTCCGGCGACGGGTTGTTCGGTTCCGTCCGAGCCAATGGTTTTTATGTAGAGCCGGCAGTCGGTTATAATGCCAAAGGGACTCCTTTTATTCCGGCTTTTATGATGTGGGACAAGAATAACCGCCGTTTTGTGGTCTGTGCTTCGGAGTTCGCGTCTATCGGATTGGATAATGTGAGAGACGTGCCGATGGATGAATTGGCCGCCGACGGTTTCCCTACAGTGAATGAAGAGCTTTTCGCATGGCCAAAAAGAGCAGACCGGATGGACTTTATCTGTATGGAGAATACCCGCTACGACCGTAATCAGGACGGTAACGGGATGACATATGCCGTTTTGGGTAAAGACAACCAACGTTTCTTGTATGGCATCATTCTCAATGAACTTTACTCTTTTGCCGAAGCCAAATACGGTTATGCCTATGAGAAAGCTTATTATGTGGATTTGTCTGCTTGTACCGACATTGCCGGGGCCACACACTTTGCGTTCAGTTCCCTGAAGACATTTATGTATTATGCCGTGGGTAGAAAGGTCTATCGCGTGAATTTTTCCAATGCGGCTCCGGCGGCAGAATTACAGTTCGAATTGCCAGAAGGAGAAGAAATTACCTGTTTGAAATTCTATCTGTGGGAACAAGAAGACACAGACAACCGTTCTTACGACCTGATTGTAGGCAGCAAGAAAAATGATACGGGCGAGGGTACATTGCGTATTTATGACGGATTCACGAATGAAGGCAATTTCCAGAATGCCGTTCCGGTGGAACGATACTCCGGTTTTGCAGATATTGTGGACGTGATTTACCGCGAGAAAGTAATTTATCAACAATAATTAATAATGAATGAGATGATGAAAAATAATATGTGGTTTAAGACAGCCTTTTTAACGTTTGTCTTTTGTGCTTTGGGGTTCGTAGAGAGTCGGGCCGATATTCAGTTGACAGTCGATGTGGCAAATAAGACGGCTTCGACAGTTGTTGTGGTGTATCAGACTACGATCGTAGAGATTCCGTTGGACGACAACGGGCACGGTAGCCATACCTTTCAGCATATAGGTGCCGTACATGCCAGTCTGTTTTATGGAATGGACAGCAAAAATATTTTTTTGGAAGACGGAGAGCGTATCCATATCTCCTTCGACGGGGCTGATTTCAAGGGAACCGTAAAATTTGAAGCGGATGGAGGCAAAGAGAAAATCTTTAAGTATCTGAATCAGGTGACCCTGTTGGATGTCCCGCAAGAGAAGATGGCCCTGCCGTTTGATGAGTACGCCGCGTTGGTGGACAAGAAAGAAGAGTCCATGATGCGTATATTGAAGGCATGGAAGTTGGACGAAGTCAGTCCGCGTTTCGTTGCCGTCGAAACCGGCCGCATCCGTTATGCCTATGCTTCTTCGCTGATGATGTACGCTGTGGGGCATCCTTTTGTGGCTCAGGATACCACTTACCGCCCGGACGAAGCCTATTACGATACGCTTAAAAAGTATGCTGTGGCAGACGAGAACCTGGTAGAACTGAAAGAGTATCGTGAGTATATGAAAGAGATAGCCCGGATGTTCGGCTGCAAGAAAGAAGAAGCAAAGACACCATACGACCGTACGATTTGTATGATGAACTACATTGCCGACCATATCGAGGACGACAAAGTGAAACAGACGCTGCTGAACGTGTTGGCTATCGAGCAAGTGGAACAGTACGGCATCAGCAATATAGATGAGTTGCTGAATCTGCACGGCACTTACGTGACCGATCCCGTACTGCAGGCTGCCTTCAAAGAAAAATATGATGCTTGGGATTTGGCTCGTCCGGGTAACCCTTCTCCCGATTTCCGGGCATGGGACGTGGACGGGAAAGCTTATACCGTAGCCGATTTCAAGGGGAAATATGTGTATATCGATCTTTGGGCGACGTGGTGCGGTCCGTGCCGCCGTGAGATGCCTTTCCTCAAGCAGTTGGAAGAAGAATACAAAGGGCGCAATATCACCTTCCTGAGCCTTTCTACGGATGCACGTAAGGCCGATTGGCTGAAGATGGTGAAAAGCCAGCCGATGACGGGAATACAGTTGCATTTAGGTACCGGCAGCCGTTTCCAGACGGCATACAAGGCCGATGGCATTCCTCATTTTATCCTGCTCGATCCCGAGGGAAAGATTGTGAATGCCAACATGCTGCGTCCTTCTTCGCCCGACATTCGCGGTTACCTGGACCGCCAACCCGGTCTGTAAAAGAAGTGATATGAGGATAAAAGGAGCTTTCGGGCTCCTTTTTTTGTGGGGAAAAGCCTTGTATGGTTACACTCCGAAATATCTTTTTTGTTTTTTTACGGCACGGACGGTTGACGAAGAATGTTATTTTTTTCATCTTTGTACAATTAAATTCCAAGAGCCGTAACTATGAATGTTTCCATTGAAATAGGATTGCTTGTATCCGCCTTTCTGATTTTCTGTAGTATCCTGATGAGCAAGACCGGTTACCGTTTCGGTATCCCTACTCTGTTGATGTTCCTATTGGCCGGCATGCTGTTCGGCACAGACGGTCTGGGCATACAGTTCGACGATGTGTCGGTGGCCCAGCATATCGGTATGGTTGCGCTGTGTATCATCCTTTTCACCGGCGGAATGGACACGAAGATGGAGGACATCCGTCCGGTATTGTCGCCGGGTGTCATGTTGGCCACCTCCGGCGTGTTTCTGACTACGCTTTTTTGCGGATTGTTCGTCTATTGGGTTTCCGGCTGGCAACTGCATACGGGCGTCGGTTTCACCCTCATCGGTTCCTTGTTGTTGGCCGCCACGATGTCGTCCACCGACTCCGCCTCCGTCTTCAACATCCTTCGTTCGCAGCAAATCAACCTGAAACATAATCTTAAACCGATGTTGGAACTCGAAAGCGGGAGCAATGACCCGATGGCCTATCTGTTGACCATCATCCTGATACAATGCCTGCAGGTCGGAGGAGTTTCAGGTTGGGAAATCCTGTGGTCTTTTCTGCTGCAGTTTGTAGTCGGCATAGCCGGGGGGTATCTGTTGGGACGTTTGTCCGTATGGCTCATCAACCGTGTGAGCCTGAAGAATGCCGAACTTTATTCCATCATGGTGCTTTGTTTCATTTTCATCATTTATTGCTCGGTCTATTTGCTGAAAGGCAATGGGTATCTGGCGGTTTATATTGCCGGTATGGTCATCGGCAACAGCCGCCTGTTCAAGAAGAAGGAAATAGGAACTTTTCTCGATGGCATGACATGGCTGCTCCAGATTGTGATGTTTCTCATGTTGGGACTGCTGGTCAATCCCCACGAGATGCTTCCCGTCATGCTGACGGCCGTCCTGGTCAGCGTCTTTATGACCTTTGTGGCCCGTCCGCTTAGCGTATGGTTAAGCCTTCTGCCTTTTGGACGGAAAATCACGAATAAATCCAAGCTTTTTATTTCCTGGGTCGGTATCCGTGGGGCTGCTCCCATTATTTTCGCTACCTATCCGGTGATGGCGCAAGTGGACGGTGCCAGTCAGATTTTCAATATCGTGTTTTTCGTCACGTTGATATCTTTGCTTTTTCAGGGTATGTCCTTGTCATGGGTGGCGCGTAAGTTGGGCCTTACGGAACCCTTGCCGGAAAAAGAGGACAACTTCGGTATCGAACTGACCGAGGATGTCGGGAGCACGTTACGCGAAGTGCTTTGTACGGAAGAGCTTCTGCAACGGGGACGTCATATTCGCGAACTGTCGCTCCCGGAAGGAACGCTGGTTATTATGATTAAGCGGGGCGACCGTTATATTGTGCCGAACGGTTCGCTGGAACTGATGTTGGGCGACCGCCTGCTTTTTATGCAGCATGGCGAAACGGTGGAACGGTAAGACCATAAGATTTCTTTTTGTCAAAGTGTCAATGCTTCCTCTTTTTCCTTGCCGTATTTTCATGGGGTTGCCCTTGTGTCGGATTTTACGCGATTCTCGTGGAATAGGGGATTGCCGTTTTGTCACCTCTACGCGTTTGACAGTTTCTTCGTGTTCTGTCGCTGTGCGTGTTGTACGCTTATAGGTTCGTGTCGTGTCATCTTTTTAAGTTTTTCCGTGGCAAACGGATTGGGCATAACGGTTTGTATTTTGCCCTCAAATAATTATAAAAACCATCCTTTGGGCGGGACGCGTGCGGTTTTGCTGCCGTCTTTTCTCCGTTTGGAGCGGTTTGCAGTGCAGATGTGCGGAGAACTTTTTTTTGTTTGGCTTAGATTGATTTTTTGTTCGGCTTAGAAAAAACGAGTATTATACGGTATATATGCGAAAAATCCGGGGTGATTCTGTATAAATATGCAGAATCTGTCTGGTTTTCCGTTCCGGATTACATTTTATCTTCTGTATTTTCCGCCGTGTTTTATGTCTTTTTGGATGGAAAATCCCGTTTTACGTGAAGTTTTGTCAGTATGGAACGGTTCATACCTGTGCGGAATGGTTCGTTGGCTTCGGCCAATCGGATAGTTTCAGGATGCAGAAGTCTCCCCCTGAGAGTACTGCTTTTTAAACCGGTATGTTCTACACACGTTGCTATCTTTAAATTCGGACTGTAATGGCACGTTTGAAGAATATGACAAAAATATATGAATAGATGTACTTTGATTGTTGGGGAATGTTTGTGACTTTTACAATGCTTGTTTTCTTATATATCCTTGAAATACATTGTGTTATATGGAAAATATAAATTCCATCTCTATGCAAGAGGTGGAAGATTTCGATGCAAATGTAGATAAAATCGCATACAAACAAAATAATCTCTTCTTTTTCTGATGAAAAAAACCTGTCTCTTATAC
>OWII01001498.1_pt1 | contig 8951 bp, 8 predicted proteins | sample 1732591 | NCBI WGS metagenome assembly OWII01 (sample SAMN05065732, study PRJEB22554) | human gut metagenome | biome: ENVO:2100002; feature: ENVO:00000062; material: ENVO:00002003 | host: Homo sapiens | place: USA | reverse complement strand
CACATTGACAATCAATTTGTTATAATTTTAAGCCTATTTCGCGACTGTCCCTAAGTATTGCCGTGATTTTCATAATACGTGTAATTTTTAGTGACAGTAATCGACTGTCATCTCGTTCTTTTTTCATACATTTGGATGTTTTTATTATTAAATTGTCTCGTTCGCAGCGTTTTCCAGACAAGAGCGAAAGAGAACGGTTAACTAATTAAAAATGAATTTTGAATCGGGAAATGTCGCAATCATTTTCCGATTCTGTTTTTAAATAACTGAAACTTTATGCATAGGCTATCAGATTTAATGATTTGACAAATTATTTACTTGTTATGAATATATCCTTTTTCACTCGTTTAAAAGTGAATTGCTTTTCATAATCAATAATTCGGAACACATCCAAGATATCCTGATCCAACGAAAATGTACCCGTATATCTGATTTTTTCTAAACGTTTATCATCCAGATGTATATTCACATTGTAATAATTTTCCAAACGTTTTACGATAGAGGCCAATGGTTCATCCTTAAACTTATATTCTCCATTAATCCAGGCATTTGACAACGATGCATTGACTTCTTGTAAAGAGACTGATCCTGTCGAATTATCAGACAATGCTTTCTGATCAGGTTTTAAATACATACGGCTCATAGATTCTCCTCTTTCGTTGAATGCTTCCAACAAAATCCGGCCTGTCAAAAGTGTCACTTCGCTATACGATTCATGACCATAAGCCTGAACATTAAAAATTGTCCCCAATACTGTTATTTCTTGCTTTTTCAATTTAACGACGAAGGGTTTCTCTGAGTTTTTGGATACTTCAAAATAAGCTTCTCCATCCAAATAAACCTGGCGTTTTTCCCCATCAAAACTGGTAGGATAGCGAAAAGTAGTGGCTGCATTCAAAATAACCTTACTTCCATCCGAGAGAAGCACTGTATTGGCGCGTCCACCTTTTTGGACATGTATTTCATTATATACTAAGTCCTTTTCTGCTAAGTCAGACCGATGTATCTTTCTTTGGAACTCATGAATTCCCCAACCAGCACCAATTGCAAAGATTATAATGGCTGCATATTTTACACATGAAAACCATAAATCACGTGTTCGTGATTTGCCAAGGGAAGGGTTCTTCTCTTGGTGTTTTTCTATGCGTGCAAGCATTCGTTGCCAACTTGCCTCATTTACCTCTTCCTTTGAGAAGAAGGAACGTCGACTGGAATCTGATATGCTTTTCAGCCCAAAGAAATAAGATTTATGTTCCGCATCTTCTTCCAGCCAGGACTCTAAATAATGAAGCTCTTCTTCATTTATATCCTGTTGCAAAAAACGGATTATTAATTCTTCTATGTTATATTTTTCAGACATTCCGATGTTCGTTTATATTATACACGATTATCTCTTCAGATCTACTTACGCAATTCTCAAAAATTTGAAAGAAAAATCAAACAGCTAAGCAAAATACCCCGTAAAATCTTCAATGCCTTATAAAGTTGTGCCTCCACCGTACGAGTGGAAATATTAAGCAGTACAGCTATTTCCGAAGTTTTTCGTTCTTCCAGATAGGACATTGTAAAGATTTCACGACACTTATCCGGCAACTTATCCATCTCTTTATAGATAAGCTCCAGGCGCTCGTCTTCCGCAAACAAGGATTGCGGATCGTCATTGTAATATATCTCTTCTATTTTTAATTTGGTAGTGACGGCATTAATATAATCACCTTTTACCTCCTGATGCTTCAGATAATCCAAACAGGCATGTTGAACGGAGCGATACAAATAAGTTTTAATCCCTTCTTTCAGGAACAAAAAAGTCCTCTTTTGCCAGACTTTAAGAAACACATCCTGCACCAGATCCTCTGCAGTAATAGCATTTACATACTTTCCTGCATAAAAAATCAGCATCGGAGCATTTGATTTATATAACTCCTTGAACTGAATCAACTCTCGATCATCCTCCTTCGGTCTATCCATAACACATGCTAACAAAGAAACGTTTCTACAAGTATAGACGATTTATTCGGGAAAACTACTTACGGAAAAGTTATATTTTTACTTATAGGAGGCTTTTTAACGATTGAAAGAAAAAGTTCATTTCGTGTGCTGAACGAATAAATACCTTTCAATTGGCATCTTATCTCCCTCCCCTTATTGTAATTAATGATTTATTTAACATTAGGATAACTCAACGATAGAATAAATTCAGACATCGCTTTTTCTTGGGAAAAGCGAGTTTTTCTCCATCTATTTGCCGTTTATCACCACAAAGACGGTCGCCACCGCCATGATAAAAGACTTCATCGCCATAAAAACGGTTGTCGTTACCCATGAACCAGGCAGTTCACAACTACAAAGACGGTCGTCGTGGTAAATTCCTGCGCACCTCACGGCGAAAAGACGAAAAAAATTTTTTCCACAAATGGCCTATGTCTCGACCTTGCCTGCAAATATTCGATTCTCCGGCAGTTAAGGTTTACCACATTGTTGCGTTTTTTCAGTTCTGGCTGACAAAACGGAGCCAATATTCGGACAATATGCCAACTTCATAACGTTCGCAATCAGCCTTAAGTACCGAAATCAGAGCACAAAGCAAGATGAAAACAAACTGAAACTTCAAGTAAAATAGAAAAAGGGCACAAAAAGAGGTTATTGTAATTTATCATATGGCAAATTGCACCTGACTAACGAAAACATGCCAACTTTTAAATAAAAACAGAACCCAAATAGCACCTTATCCGGATTCCTGCATATTCAGAAATCCGGATAATAGTTAATAAAAATCAAGCTATCGTTTATACCAATAGGTCTCTCCCCACGTCATTAAGCAACTGGGCCTTTTAACGTCCTCCAATTTAATAAATGAAGTCCAATAGGACTCACGATGATCAATCGCATGTCCTAATTCATTTTCATGCCCTGTAATCACGAATTTTGGATCGAATCCTTCAATTGTATCGGACAAACGATTCGCCCAACAATTGATCAACAAAACATCCAATGCAGGAATTTTTGTTTTCACATCAAATAACCACGTCAAGTCCTCTTCATTATACTGATCACCTATATGTGCGAAAGTAAAGCCTTCAGGAGTCGTCACTACATAGATATTGTTAATCAGTTCACTTTGATGCCCTGGTAATATTTTTACATCCAGTTTGCTCCCCTTTGTTTTAAATTCCCTATCGATAATCTGCTCTGAACGAATGTGGGTCACCAATTCATTTCCTACCAAACTATTGTTCGGAGCAATCACCTGTTTTCCCATATCTGTAAACATCTTTACGACAACCGGATCTATATGGTCCGGATGATTATGAGAAAGGAACATAATGTCGCACTGAGCAACAATAGCTTGCATCGTTTTATCCGAAATCAAAGAAGAAGATTCCTTCATCGCTCCCCCACGATACAAGTCAAAAGCAACAGCGATACTTTTTGTCTTTACGATAAATCCGTCATTATAAAGTTTATACACTTTCATACCCTCTTCCAAAGGTTTCTGCATATTTTCCAAAAGTCCACCCAAACGAGATTCCATAAACTGCGAAAGCGTTCCACTACCATCCAAACGCGTATCATGGAATATGCCATCCAATAATTGCAATGCTGCTTTACGAGCCAATGCCGGATTACCAGAAGAAGGAGGATTCTCTTTTAAGAGAGCGTCTACCAGATGGAACGTTTTTTCAGTTTGATTAATCAGGTACACTTCCTGCTTACCCCAAAAAGGTACCGTTTTTTCCTGTGCTTGTAACAACATATACAATGGCAAAACAAACAATGACAATAAAAATACACTCTTTCTCATTTGAATAATTATTTAATTTTCGCTCGTAAAATTTCATCCTACTTTCGCGTCACATTCAATAAAGCCATATCCGGATGAGTACACGTTTATCACCTTAGCACGAAATGTTTACTAATCTTCTTTGAATTACCAGCATAGAAATCGATAGTCACATGCCGGTCAGAAACATTCATTTTATAAGAGCCTGCCGAAATCGAACGGATGTAGGTTTTCAGACCTGGTTTATATTCATTCAACAGTCCACTGTCATCCTCATATTTGGATCCATCCTCTTTTTTCTTGTATTTAGCCATTTCGTGAATATTACCATAACCCTGCGGCTGATCCGACGTACAAGAATAGGTTCCTAATTCCGGTTTAGACCAGACACTATTGACCGTCATTTGTGTAATGCGGCCACCATCCCCATGCCAATCCGCCAGTTCAGTCGTATGAATATGCCCACAGATACACAAGGCGTTCCGCTGGGCAAATACTTTACGAAAATGTCTACGCGCAGCAGTCTCCTCAGCCGACTTCCCTCCGTGGAAGAACCATCGGCAACTTCCTCCGTCATAGGGCAGAACCGGACCGTGAGTCAATACGAATGTATGTCGAGCTCCTTCACACTCTTTTAGCATCTGATCAATGAGTGTATCATCCGGATCATTAAAATCCAATACAATATATGCATCATCGCCGATCGTGAAAAAAAAGTTCGTATGCGTAATGGGCTTTCCTAATTCCTCAGACATCCGTTCCGGCATATAAGTATGATAAGCCTCTTTTGCGTTCGTTCCACGGATATCATGATTACCCGTTACAGTCACAAAAGGCAAACCATGAAGTTCTGACTTAAAGCGGTTCATCACGTCATCTAACATTTTTTTGTGAACCTCCGGATTACCGCAATCTCCTTGAATCAAGTCGCCCAATTGAAATACCATTTTGGTGTCAGTGCCAATCAGTTGGGCAGCCCGTTTAAGTAACAAAGGGCAACGCTCTCGCCACATTTCCCCATTACGGGCAAATTCAGCACGCTGTACCCGATTCAACCATTCTACCGGTTCATTATAGTCTGCATGATACACACTGGCCGGTTCCGTATCAAAGTGTGTATCACCTAACAATACGATTGAATATTTTTTCTCCAGGTTCGATTCAGATAAATAGGACAATCGGCTTCCAAATACTAAACCTGCAAGCGATGTTGCACTAGTCGTTAAAAATGCTCTTCGTTTCATGATATAGATATTTTATATGATGTAAATAATAAGAGATATAAACCTTTCATTTCATTTTATACCTCTTATTTTCGCTATTCACATTTTACAGATTAATCCTGCCAACCCGGATTCTGCGTAAGATTTGAATTCATCTCTCTTTCCTTTGCTGGGATCGGCCAAATCTTTATCTGTTCACCAACGCTAAGATGCTTGTAAGTAGTCTCGCCCCAAATCTGCATCAAACCATTCGTATTAAGTTCTCCTACCTGTCCGGAAGAATGATCCTTAAACTTCCTGTCGTACCATGTACCCCAACGAAGTTCGTTAAAGAACATAGAGTCTTCACCTCCAAGTTCAACATAAAATTCTTTACGAATGCGTTGCCGCATATTCTCTTGTCCACTCACAACAGTCGCAGGATAAGCCTGATCATTAAGAAGAACATGTCCAACACGCTGTCTTACTTTATTTACAAAAGCAACAGCCTCACTCGTCCTGCCTAACTCATTTAAACATTCAGCCCGCCTAAGAAGAATTTCAGCATAACGGCAAAGTATAATATCTTCGGAATATACCCAACGAGTCGTACATTCATCATTCTCTGTTACATATTTCCTCCAAAGATAATAAAATTTAGAATTTGTGTCTGTACGGATATCATAAGGTTCTCCAGCATCCAGAATGTACGGCCAGCGGAGGGTCCAGGTATGATTTCCTACACCTGCCTGATTCCCGTCGTAAGTCGAGTAAGGAGTTATAATCGATTGCATCAGGCGCGGATCACGATCTTCATATGCCTGACGTATTCTCGCCTCATTCCCTTGATCCAAATATTTGCTCATATCGGCACCATAAGAAACCATATTATTATAAAGAGCCTGATAATTAGAAGTCGCTTCAGTTGTTCCCCATTCTCCTTTACCGGATTGAAGTCCGTCACGCAGAAAGAAAGCAACCCTTTCCTGGGGAGTCATTGAATGCCATCCGGGACAATATTTTTCCCAATCAAATTCGGAGCCGTCCGCACACTCATACATTTCCACAAAAGCAGGATTCGGGAGATAATTGTTCCAAGCAGAACCACCCGTACAACGATTACCATAATTGATTCCTCTCGGGTTTCCCATCCCACTTGTCTCAACACACTGTACTGAAAAAATCATCTCATCGCACTGTTCATTAGCCGGTTTAAAGAGCTGAAAGAAATCTCTGTTTCCTTTTACGCCGTTACTCGGACTGTAAAGTGAATATCCAAGTCCTTCAATTGCTTCAAAGTCTGCAAGAGCTTTAGCATAATCTCCCATAAACTGATAAGCATAACCTCTGAAAGCATAAGCAGCACCTTTTGTTATACGTCCATAACTACTATTACCTTGAGCATATTTACCGGGAAGATTAGGCTCATTAATACAATCCGTAAGATCTGAAAGAACTTGCTTCCATACTTCAGCTTCCGATGAACGCGCTTTGGTTGCTTCCGAACTCTCCACATTTTCCGTATAGATAGGAACACCTCTCCACAAAACATTCAAATGATAATACGCCCAAGCACGCAGAAATTTACATTCGGCTTTCAGTCGCGCTTTCTCGCCGTCCTCCATTTCCGGGACATTATCAATGTTGTTGATAACATCATTAGCCCTATACACAATCGTATAATAATATTTATAATGATTACCGACATTTCCATTCGAAGGCGTACAAGAACCAGAAATCACAAAACAATTATTTTTCCAGTTCATATCGATATCCATTACGGATGACCAGGCATCGAACGGGATACCAATAGAAGGACTATCGTAATTTTTAGAGAATTTCTCATACAGTTCATTATATACACCCATCACAGCCGCACGGGCAAGAATAGGGCTGGTCCACACATTTGAACTCGAAAAACTATAACTTGGAGATGTATCAAGAAGATCGCCGGCACATCCTCCTAAACCAAACAACATACCCCATAAAGTTCCGATGATAGCTATTTTTCTGAATAAATTTTTCATATTTTCAATATATTAGCTGTTTCCAAAATAATTAGAATGTTAAATTAATACCAAATGCATACTGACGCATAGTAGAATATCCCATGCTAACACGCATTTCAGGATCCATACCGGAAAAGCCAGTAATCGCAAAAAGATTCTCTCCGGAAGCATAAACACGAAGTCTTTCAACATAGAACTTTTTAGAAATACTTTTAGGCATTGTATATCCTAAAGTCAAATTTCTAAGTTTAATGAAATTCCCTTTCTCCAAATGAAGCGAAGAACTTGCCGAACTCTGAGCTCCCGATACATTAACTAAACGGGGTTGTTTTGAAGACAGATTGGTTCTCGGATCCGATGGATTTTCAGGATCATAGAAATAATGGTCATTCGCTACCGCATCCGGAATTGCATAACCATAAGTCGTTTCACTTGAATTCCTTGCCTTACCATAGTAATAAATACTAAATCCAGCAGATCCACCCCAAGTCATAGAAAGATCGAAATCTTTCCAATTTGCACTGGCCTGGATACCAAAATTATATTTAGGAGTTGTTGAAGTTCCCTGAAATTCAGAATCATATGAATTACCATAAACTCCATCCCCATTCGCATCTGCATAAATATACTCGCCATACCAAAGTGCATTTTTAGCAATATTATTATAAGGTTGGAAAGTATAACCTGCCGCTTGCATGGCTTGAAGCCATTGCATATCGTTTTCCGTACGGATCATGCCATCTTTAGGACCACCATTTATATTGACTGTACCGTCCGCATTGAAATATGAGCCGTTACCGTTATAAACGTTAGGAAGGTAAAACTCATTAATCTGACGTCCTTCGATAACTCTCGTAGTACTACCAGTAGAAACATCTCCTATATTAGTAGAATATTCCGTATGTTCCTTATTCCATCCTTTTTCCAATTTACCTTTATATTTGCTGACAAAATTTTTATTAAAAGAGAACTGACCTTTAATGCTATAGCTGAAATCCTTGCCGATATTATCCCTCCATCCGAGCTCCAATTCAATACCCCTATTCGTAACTTCCGCAATATTCGCTTTCGGAGCAGTCGCATTTCCCATTACCATATACATATCAGGAGTGTACAGAATTCCGGTAGTCAACTTATTATAAACATCCATATTACCATTCAATTTATTATCAAAGAAACCAAAATCAAGACCGACATTGGTAACAGCTGTCTCTTCCCAAGTAAGAGCGGCATTGGCAATAGAAGTGATGGCAATACCACTTGTCAGAGCTTGACCGGTAGAATAATTTGCTGCCGAATATACAGACTGCCAATCATAATTACCGATTGCATTGTTACCCAACTTACCCCAAGAAGCACGAAGCTTTAAGTTTGTCAGCCACTGTACCGGTTTAAGCCACGACTCCTCATTCATACGCCAACCAGCCGAAAAAGAAGGGAAAGCTCCCCAACGATAATCAGGAGAAAATCTCGACGAGCCATCATAGCGTAAGTTAAACTCAAGCAAATATCTGCTCTTATAAGCATAATTCGCACGTCCGAACACCGAACGGGCAGCATATTCAGTCCCATAACCAGCCGTCGAATAAGGTGTTGTAGCGGCATTAAGGTCATTTACAGCGGCATCTGTAAGTCCCAGCTTACTCACATTCGTCTCCCTGTAATCATACGTTTCTTCCTCATAACCAACCATTGCCGACACATCATGAATGCCAAAAGACTGGTTATAATTAAGTAAATGATTCAACTTCGTACGATTCGTCCTTGTATAATACATACGAGTATAAAGAGTTGACGGGTCATTGGCTCCTGTTGAATAAGCTCCCTTAGAAAAACTGAACTTTCCAATGGAAGCGTCCGATACTTTTCGCTCCCGGCGAAGATCCTGATAATAAAAATCAAAGTTATTCAAGTTTCGCAAGTTCAACTTGCAGTTTTTAATCTATAAATGTCGCAAAT
>OWII01001435.1_pt1 | contig 9359 bp, 12 predicted proteins | sample 1732591 | NCBI WGS metagenome assembly OWII01 (sample SAMN05065732, study PRJEB22554) | human gut metagenome | biome: ENVO:2100002; feature: ENVO:00000062; material: ENVO:00002003 | host: Homo sapiens | place: USA | reverse complement strand
TCTACACTTATGCGATCGTCGGCAGCGTCAGATGTGTATAAGAGACAGTTATTATGGAACCAATTTTATTAGCTTATGTAGGTATTGCGTTGATGACAGGTTTAACTTTTATCGGCAGTAGTTATGGTGTTACGATCGCAGGTAATGCGGTGGTAGGTGCGATGAAGAAAAATCCGGATGCTCTGGGTACGTACATCGCTTTAAGTGCGTTGCCTTCTTCACAGGGTTTGTATGGATTCGTGGGCTACTTTATGATGCAGAAGTTCTTGGTCGCTGATATTTCCATGTTGGCCGCTACGGCTGTTTTCGGCGCTGGTTTAGTGTTAGGTTTCGCTGGTTTTTACTCTTCAATCCGCCAAGCTCAAGTTTGCGCGAATGGTATTGCTGGTGTTGGTGCCGGACACAACGTATTCGGTGCTACGATGGTAATGGCCGTATTCCCAGAGTTGTACGCTATCTTGGCCTTATTGGTTGTGATCTTGATTGGCGGAACGATTCCTGTCGCCTAATCATTCAAACATCTGGATATAATAAAGGCCGTCCCGGACATTCCCGGGGCGGCTTTTTTGATTGGATCAATGAATAAACTATCTCTTTTAGTTTATTAACTATACGAATTAGTTTGGTAACTAAAAGTTTTAGTTACTTTGTCGCAAACAAGATAAGGTTATGAAACGACTTACGGCGAAAGAAGAAGAAATCATGGGCTGGTTCTGGCAGAAAGGTCCATTGTTCGTGAAAGAGTTACTTGAATATTACGAGGAACCTAAACCTCATTTCAATACCCTTTCTACGATTGTCCGAGGCTTGGAGGAGAAAGGTTTTCTCGCCCATAAGAATTTCGGGAATAGCTATCAATATTATGCGGTCTTAACGGAAAAGGAGTATAGCAACGGCACGCTGAAAAATGTGATCGCTAAGTATTTCAATAATTCTTATCTGGGGGTTGTCTCTACGCTGATCAAGGAAGAGGATATCTCTGTGGATGATCTGCGAAAACTAATAGATGATGTAGAACAAGGGAATCGTAAATAAGAACGAATATGGGAATCTTCTTTGTATATATCCTTAAATCATCCGTGTGCTTGACGATATTTTATCTGTTTTATAAGCTATTGTTGAGCCGTGATACCTTCCATCGTTTCAACCGGATCGCTTTATTAAGCTTGATCATGCTTTCGGTTATCATCCCATTTTGTGAGATTACTTTGGAAGAAGCGACGGCCATTCAGCGTCCGGTCATGGATTTGGAGAATTTGCTAGCGGCGGTTTCCATGAGAACGTCGGCGGAGTCCGCTAGCCAACCTGTATGGTTACGAGTTATGGTGATAGCCTATATAATCGGAGGGATATTAACGCTTTGTCAATTCGTATATTCATTTTATGCCTTGTTTCGGTTGATGAGACAAGGTACACCGAAGCTGGTGGACGGAATCCGTCTGATTCTTACGGACCAACCAGTCGCCCCGTTCAGTTGGATGCGAACGATCGTAATAAGCCGGAAGGATTTTGAGGAAAGTGGGATAGAGATCATGACGCATGAGATGGCGCATATAAAAGCCCGTCATTCCATTGATCTGCTGATCTCCGAGATTTGTATCCTGTTCCATTGGTTCAACCCATCTGTCTGGTTGTTGAGGCAGGAATTACAAAATATCCATGAATACGAGGCCGACGAGAGCGTATTAAATCAAGGCGTCGACGCAAAAAGATATCAATTATTATTAATCAAAAAAGCTGTTGGTGCACAGCGCTTCACTTCTATGGCCAACAGCTTTAATCACAGTTCACTTAAAAAGCGAATAGCTATGATGTTAAAACAAAAATCAAGTCCATGGGCACGGTTGAAGTATCTGTATGTACTCCCGTTGGCAGCCTTAACGGTGGTAGCCTTTGCCCGTCCGGAAATCTCTCACGAATTGGAGAAGATTTCGAGTGTCAAAATTAGCGAAATTATTCCGGTTCAGGAAAAAAAAGAGCCTAAAAGAAATGTAGAGGTTGAGACCCTCGCAAGGGATTCGGTCATTTCTGAAAAAGATATGCGAGCGATACAGGAAAAGGTCTCGGCCGTGATGGAGAAATACCAGCCGGAGATTGACAAGGCGGTCGAAGAGGCTGTGAAAGCGGCGAATATCGACGAGATCGTTTCTGCGGAAATGGCGAAACACCAAGTTGAGATCGACAAGGCTGTGCAAGCGGCGATAGAGGCAGCCAAGATAAATGAGACTATCGCAGCCGAAATGGAGAAGATCCAACCGGAGATCAATCGAACCATAGAGGAGGCCATGAAAGCCATAGATATCAATGAGAAGGCTGCTAAGGAGGCATCAAAGGTAAAATCCTCTTTCTCCGGTATTGTCTACATCGATGGGATGGAATCTTCTAAAGAGAGGATGGACAATTTGAATCCCGATCATATTGCGTCTATGAATGTGTACAAAGGAAACGAGGCGATCGCTAAATTCGGAGAGAAAGGTCGTAATGGTGTTATCGAGATAAAATTGAAGAAATAACTTTAGTCTTCCCCCTTTACTATTCTCATTCGTGAGATAGGGTAAAGGGGATCTCTTTTTAAATACATTTGTTCATTCATTTACAAAACAGTATTTAAAATAGGGATATGGATGAGAAAGGATTTGTAGAAGGTATGAGGGAGTATATAGCCCAGTTGAATCGAGAAAAGCGATATTCCTCGGCTAAGAGTTATCAAGACGCATTAAACTCCTTTATAAGGTATAGCGGAACCGACTGTATAGCTTACTCGGCTATTAATAAGGATAATCTTCGCCGGTACGAGGCTTATTTATTGGAGAACGGCTGTATGCGCAATACGATTTCCACTTATATGCGGCGTTTGCGTTGTATCTATAACAAGGCGGTGGAGAACGGTAAGGCGGAATTTATTCCCACTTTATTCAAGGGGATTTTTACGGGTGTGGAAAGTAAGCGTAAGAAGTCCTTGCCTATCGAGGATTTACACCGTCTGATGACAGTCCCGGTGGAGGATGGGAAACAGAGAAAGACACAGTTGGCGCTTTGCTTGATGTTTCTGTTTGGGGGTATGTCTTTCGTTGACTTTGCCCACTTGAAAACCGGTAATATCAAAAACGGTATATTAGATTACAACCGTCAGAAGACCGGGACACCGATGAGACTGGAGATCTTGGAGACAGCCGAGACAATGTATAAGGAATTGTCAGGAGAGAAAGTGCGAGATTCCGGATATTTATTTCCCTTTCTGAGTGGCACCAGAGAGGGGCGTGAGGAATACCTCGAATACAATGCGGCACTATTTCGATTTAACCGGAATTTAAAAGCGTTGAAAGAATTTGCGGGAATTACCTCGGATGTCACCTCTTATACGATTCGCCATTCTTTTGCCATGACATTAAAAGAACAAAATGTCCCGATTGAAATGATCAGCGAACTATTGGGGCATAAATCTATCAAGACAACACAAATTTATTTAAGGAGTTTCTCTTTAGGGAAAATGACAGAGGTTAATAGCGCCTGCTTTGGCGGTGTCTATAATTATGAATCTCAAGCGGGGTGAGGCTACTTGGAGAGTAGCGTATTCTTTCACGGCGCAAATGTAATAAAAAATAGCTAAAAACAAGCGAATAGATCCGCTTGTTTGTTCATTATTGGTGTTTGACCCTCTCTATTCTTTGATTTTTCCATTTTTTCCTAGACGTATAGACACGGTGATGCGGGCGAAACGACTCCTTGTTTTCGGTATCATTCCGCCATGTCTCATAACCTGTGTGTATCCCTGTAGAGATGGGGCGTGCCCCGTCTCATCCCTTCAAAATGGTATTTAAAGTTACTCCCAGACGGTGGGAGACGGAGCACGCTCCGTCTCTACAACCGGGTGATAACCGTTCTCGCACCTTTTACGCTACTCCCCAAGTAGCCTAAGATTTCGAGAGATGGTAATTTTCAGTAATGCCATATTTGAAAATATAAAACGCTGTTTATCAAGATGATATAAATGATTCTTGGTAGGGCTCTGAATTGCCATGGGGTCTGTTTTCGGGCCATGGGATAACCACTAGAAAAGATAATCATAGAGATGGATATATTGATAGGCAAGTGCTCGGATAGGTTCATGGCGCATGTTCGTAAGCGACGTGATCAAGAGGCTGTCCGCTGGTACGTGCTCACGCTTCCTACCGCCGGTGGCGGGCGTGACAAGATCAGCCCCTCGAAGGGACTGGACGTTGAGCTTTCCCGCCGCGAGCGTCGTGGGGAGGCCTTGTTCGAGTATTTCTCCCCCTCGTATGTCGAGGCGAGGAAGGTGGGCGGCAAGATGGTCAACACGAAACGGCCCCTGCTGTACAACTACGTGTTCGTCCACGCCTCGGAGGACGAGATCTTCCGCCTGAAGCGTACGCTTCCCCTGTATAATTTCCTCCCCCGGGTTTCCTCCGGCGGGCGGTCTTATTTCCCCTACCTCTCGGATCGTGAGATGGATACCTTGCGTTGGGTCGCGGCTTCTTACTCCAACGAGCTTCCCGTATACGTGCCAGATAGCGGCCGCTTGTTGAAAGGCGACCGTGTGCGTATCACCTCCGGCCCTTTTACCAATATGGAGGCGGAGGTGGTGGTGCAGCCGGGCGGTGGGCATAAGGACGTGATGGTGCGTATCCTCGACTGTCTGTGGGTCCCCTTGTTCGAGGTGAGAGCTGGGGAGTATGAGTTGATCGAGCTGAACACGGGGGGCAAGCACGTCTATACCCATTTGGACAACGACCGTCTGTCGGAGGGCTTGCACGGGGCCTTGGGCCGTTACCATGCCTCTGGCGTGGTAGTGGATGAGGATGCCCGTCTGGCCCGTGAGGTCCTGCGTGGCTACGCCTCTCTCCGTGGTGAGACCGACGTGATCCGTTGCAAGCTTTACTCTTTGCTCCTTCCTGCCTATCTGCTTTTGGGCGAGTCGGATGAGTTCGATCGTTTGCGCTCCACGATGCGCAGCATGCTCCCGGTGATAAAAGCGGGGCAATCCCGTGCCTTGTTGCTGGTCACGCTGTACGGCTGTACGGACAGCAGCCTCTACCAGCGCATGGCGCACGAGTTGGTTGACCCTTGGATGGAGGAGGCCTCGCCCAAGAAGAGCAAGTCCGTGTTGATACGTCGTTTACGTGATTACGACCGTTGGCTCGGACACGGGATCAGTTGATAAGTAAAAGTTGCGCATAGCGATAAATGAAAGATATGAGAAAAGAGAGAGAGACGTGCGAGGTTCCTTCCGGCATCCGGTTGATGAACCTGTTGCGTGAGCGTTTGACAGAGATCATGGATCGTGAGCGTACGAACCAAAACTCAATACACCTGTATTGTACGGGGGCTTACTGGGTGGCTTTTGAGTGTTCGGCCTATCAGTTGTATCGTGCATTTCCGGATAGCGAGACCATGCCGTTGCGCCTGTTCGCCTACCCGTTCCCGATCGTGATGGTGTCCGTTACGGATCGCTCGCTCCGTTCATATACTCGCAAGCATATCTTGAGAAGAGACGGGTCGGATTACAAGCTATTGACTGTCCCCGGGTTTCCCTTGGCGGATTACCATGCGTGGCACGCTGGCGAAGTGAAGGGACTACCTTTATTAAGTGAGAGAGTATGAGTGCTGAAAAAAGAAAACTACGCCATTGGAAAAAGTGAGAGAGGAACTGGAACGATTCATTCCTGATGGGATGGGTATGTTCCAAAGCAATGTAAAACGTATGGGAGATTGTGTTCTTGCGTTTTTGGCCTTGATCGTATTTTCCCCGCTGTTTTTATTTTGTTATATCGCCGTAAAACGGGAGGATAGGGGCCCGGCGATCTTTAAGCAATAACGTATCGGTCGTTTTGACCACCCGTTCAACATCTATAAGTTCCGTAGTATGCGTCTGGACGCGGAGAAATTCGGCCCGGCCCTTTACAAGGGTGGTGCAAACCCTCGGATGACCCGTATCGGGAAATTCCTCCGGGTACATCATTTGGATGAGTAGCCCCAGTTATGGAATGTCTTTGTGGGTGACATGTCCTTTATCGGTCCCCGTCCGGAACGTCAGTTCTACATCGACCAGATCATGGAGCGTGTCCCCGTTACCGTTACCTCTACCAGATCCGTCCGGGCGTGACCTCTTACGCTACGCTCTTGGCTGTTCAATTTTAAGATATTGGTGAAGACGTTTCTGAACATAGCGTTCGGGAAAAAATTTTGACAGGTGGAGTATGGAAGAGCAAGAAAAATCCGTTGCAAGAATTAAGATTTATGGCAGTAACCATCAAATCCAGCCTAACTGACTATGATATTCGACTTAAAAGATATAGCTTGGCATTCCGCTAGGATAATTTCTGAATATAACCCGGATCGTATCCGTCAGGATGCGTGCGGTGCTTGGATCGCCTATGCGGATTATAACAACCGGGATAGCATGTTCGGTTGGGAGATCGACCATATTTATCCGGTCTCGCGGCTGAGATGCCTGGGCGTTCCGGAAGTTTTATGGGATAATCCTCTGAACATACGTGCTTTGCACTGGCGTAATAATTTAAGCAAAGGAAATGAATACCCTATATATACCTCGGTCGTGACGGATGAGGGTGCGACTAACGTGAGCTGTGAGTTCACCTATCTGGTGAACGAGGCGTTGCAAGACGAGCTTCGTTCGTTGTTCAAGGTCGACAAATAATTTAATCCATTTATATGAATATTGCGATTGTGGGTACAGGCTATGTGGGGCTTGTGTCGGGAGCATGTTTCTCCGAGATGGGGATAAATGTCACTTGCGTGGACATTGACAAGAGTAAGATAAAGAGTTTGTTGAACGGTGAGATGCCGATCTACGAGCCGGGTCTGGATGATTTGGTGGGGCGTAACGTGAAAGCCGGCCGTCTTCGTTTCACGACGGAGTTGACCTCCTGTCTGGATAACATGGAAATCGTTTTCAGTGCGGTGGGTACCCCTCCGGACGAGGATGGTAGTGCGGACCTGAAATATGTGCTGGAGGTAGCCCGTACGGTAGGCCGTAATATAAAGAAATATGTGGTATTGGTGACCAAGAGCACGGTTCCGGTTGGTACGGCGATAAAGGTTCGTGCCGCCGTGCAGGAGGAGTTGGACAAGAGAGGCGTTGACATTGAGTTCGATGTGGTCTCGAATCCCGAGTTTTTGAAGGAAGGAGCCGCTATCAAGGATTTCATGGCTCCTGATCGTGTGGTTGTCGGAGTGGAAAGCGACCGTGCCCGTAAGTTGATGGAGAGATTATATCGTCCGTTCACCTTGAACGGCTATCCGATCTTGATGATGGATGTCCCTTCCGCCGAGATGACGAAATACGCCGCCAACGCCATGCTGGCTACCCGTATCAGTTTCATGAACGATATCGCCAATCTTTGCGAGCGTGTGGGAGCCAACGTGGATAATGTCCGTAAGGGCATGGGAGCGGATTCCCGTATTGGCAGCCGCTTCTTGTACGCTGGTTGCGGTTATGGAGGCTCTTGTTTCCCGAAAGACGTGAAGGCGTTGTTACATACGGGAGTAGAGAACGATTATCACATGCGTGTGATCGAGGCTGTCGAGGCGGTGAACGAGGAACAGAAGAATATCGTTTTTGATAAGTTGAGCCGTGCGTTCCATGGAGACTTACAAGGTAAAACGATCGCTATGTGGGGCTTGTCTTTCAAGCCCGAGACAGATGATATGCGTGAGGCCCCAGCTTTGGTCGTGATAGACAAGTTGCTGAAAGCCGGAGCGATTATCAACGTATTCGATCCGATTGCCATGGCTGAGACCAAGCGCCGTATCGGTGACGTGGTTACGTATTGCAAGGATATGTACGAGGCTGTGATCGACGCTGACGCTATCGCCTTGCTGACGGAATGGAAACAGTTTCGTATACCCAGCTGGACGATCATCCATAAGGTGATGCGGAATCATATAGTCGTGGATGGCCGTAATATCTATGACGGTGAGGAATTGAGGGAGTTAGGTTTCACGTACTCAAGGATCGGACAAAGATGAAAAAAATATTGGTTACAGACGGGGCCGGTTTTATCGGCTCCCATCTATGCGATCGTTTGCTGAGGGAGGGAAATGACGTGATCTGTCTGGACAATTATTTCACGGGCAGCAAGGACAATATCCGTCATTTATTGGGCAACGATCATTTCGAGTTGATTCGTTATGACGTGATCAATCCGTATCATGCGGAGGTGGACGAGATCTATAATCTGGCGTGTCCTACCTCGCCCCCTCACTATCAATACAATCCCATCAAGACGATCAAGACCTCGGTTATGGGAGCGATCAATATGTTGGGCTTGGCGAAACGTACGAAAGCGAATATCATGCAAGCTTCTACCAGTGAGGTCTATGGGGATCCTGCCATCCATCCGCAAGTGGATGGGTTATTGGGGCAACGTGAATCCTATCGGTATCCGTAGCTGTTATGACGAGGGTAAGCGTTGTGCCGAGACGTTGTTCATGGACTACCATCGTCAGAATGGTGTCCGTATAAAGATTATCCCTATCTTCAACACCTACGGCCCTAGGATGAACCCAAACGATGGCCGTGTGGTCTCCAACTTCATCGTACAGGTCTTCTTAAAAACTTGAGTTCGGATATGAAGTTAGAGCTAATATCACGGCTTTCTAAATCATTGTTAAACAAGGATCAGTCCATTGATGATAATTGGGTTTCCCAATTTGCCGGGGAGTGGAAAGATACCCGTTCTGCGGAATCAATCATTGAGGACATTCGAAATTCACGGACCTCAAACCGTGAGATAAAGTTGTGATATGAAGAAATACCTCTTGGACACAAGTATTTGTGTTTTTCTGTTTCGCCGCAAATATGGAATAGAGGAAAAGCTTCAAAAGATTGGAGTGTCACAATGTTATGTATCAGAGGTCACTATTGTGGAATTAAAATATGGTGCGTATAAAAGTGACTGCGTTAAAGAAAAATCTTGATTTGATAAATCGATTTATTAGGTTGATAAACATTGTACCTTTTACAGACTCCATCGAGTTCTACGCTCAAGAAAAGAATCGCCTTCGTTCGTTGGGTATATCCATTGAGGATTTTGATTTGCTTATAGGTTCAGCGGCCTGTAGCGGCAACTTGATCTTAGTTACAGATAATGTAAAGCATTTTGCGAATATAAAGGGATTGGCTGTTGAGAATTGGGTAAAGCGATAGCTTCCCGCCTTTTTTATATAAGCCCTGTAAGTACTCAATTTTTTCTTTGTGATATAAGAATTAAATATAGACTTTCATTCCCCAATCAATAAAACAATGATATGGCAACACGAGCGTGTTCCTGTCTCTTATACACATCTGACGCTGCCGACGATCGCATAAGTGTAGA
>OWII01001414.1_pt1 | contig 9474 bp, 8 predicted proteins | sample 1732591 | NCBI WGS metagenome assembly OWII01 (sample SAMN05065732, study PRJEB22554) | human gut metagenome | biome: ENVO:2100002; feature: ENVO:00000062; material: ENVO:00002003 | host: Homo sapiens | place: USA | reverse complement strand
CGAGATTACTACGCGTCTCGTGGGCTCGGAGATGTGTATAAGAGACAGATGGCAGAATGGCTATTTGTCCTTTGGGCCTATTGGTGCCTGCGAGCAGCCGCACGCATCCACAACCAACAGACACTTTGGGCACCCGGTACTTTTACGGGTGGGCTTGCCATATCAGCCGCCTTATTGTCATGCGGATACTTCAATGCCTTGTTCTTCGGACTTTCCCTCTTATGCCTTGCTGTGTACAGTTGTCGTCAACACGCTTACAAGGACTTGGGCTTTTACCCGGTATTGGGTATAGTCAGCCTGCTTTTATGCGTACTCCTTTATGAAGGTTTCTTCAACTTTCTGCATGATGCCCGCGCAACGGAAGTTGCAGATAAGATGCAAGGCGGCGACTGGCTTAGCAACTTGAGGCTTACCGTAATAGGACTGGGCTACATTACCGCCTTGCGCATACTCACCCCCGTATGGGGAGTAGCCATTATTCTTTACTTGGTAACCCTCCTTGTCCGTAAACCGAAGCAACCGTTCCATTCCCACCGACTGCCGGGCGCATGGTTGTTCATCTGCGCCATGGCATGGGCCGTAGTTGTCATGTGGATGGCCAACTGGAAAGCGACTCGGTATATCAGCCCTTCCGTTCCACTGTGTTTAGTGGCTGTGGCCTACTATCTCGCCTTGGGCTTGCAGCGCGTCCCCAAAGTTCTGGCCGGCATATTCGTAGCGGCGTTTATCGCTTATGCATGGTGCGAACGCCCCATGGAATACGTGAATCGCACCTCGGACAGAGAATGGCCTTCACACGCGAAACGAATCTTGCTTTACGGTCCCGACCACGAGGAAAAGAACACCCTTCTCCTTTTAACCCACTTTATCGATGACAAACAAGAAATCGCCATCGTGGAACACACGACCGACATCCGACATTATGCCGCAGAAGAAGACACAACCGTCTATGTTTACGGCGCAAAAAACAGCCCGGACTTACAAGCCGAGCCGGGATATAAAATGGAAAAAGAGTTCAACGATTGGATGAGCGTCTATACTTTTAACTTTCAATAAGCACGGTCGCGTATGCGGAAATACCTTCTTCTCGCCCTGTAAAACCTAACTTTTCTGTGGTTGTGGCTTTTACAGACACGTCGTCTGCATCAATACCCATCACCTCAGCCAGACAAACCTGCATGGCGGGAATATGAGGTTTCAACTTCGGACGCTCCGCACAAACCGTGGCATCGACGTTCCCCACACGGTAGCCTTTCGTGCCAATCAGTTCCACTGTCTTGCGCAACAAGATTTTACTGTCGATGTCACGAAACTCCTCTCCCGTATCCGGAAAATGATAACCGATATCTCTCATATTGGCTGCCCCGAGAAGGGCATCGCAGATGGCATGAATCAAGACATCGGCATCGCTATGCCCCAACAGCCCCATGGAATGCTCCAAACGTATACCCCCCAACCATAATTCACGTCCTTCCACCAAACGGTGTACGTCGAAACCGAAACCCACTCTAATCTTTCCCATGATTTACCCTTTACGATTAACGACGACGGCCGAACAAATCTTTCATACCGTCCAAATCAAAACCTAAAGTGAAACGCATGGTCTGGTCGAGCGGATTGCTTTGAGCCGTAGAGAATACGTAACCGGCATCCAACGAAAATACACTCATCCGAAAACCGGCACCCACGGTGAAGTACTTGCGGTTTCCCTTGTTTTCGCTCTCGTGATGGTAACCGGCACGAAGCGAAAAGCGGTCATTATATATGTACTCCAAGCCCATGCTCCATTGTATCTCTTGCATTTCTTCCTTAAAACCGTTGGGGGCATCACCAAAACTCTTGAAAATACCGGCAATGGGGGATATATCGTAATAATCCCGCTGTACACGATCCGTATAATCCTGATCGGCTTCGCCTTCGTTCTGTTTTGGATAAGTCGGCACCAAAAGTTTATTGGCATCAGCCGCAATGGAGAACTTGTTATACTCATTTATAGGAATGAGGAAATTGACTCCCAAACGTAAATTCGTCGGGATGAATTCGGAGTTATCATCTCCACCGTAAGAAATCTTACTACCGATATTACTGATGTTCAATCCGATACCCATGTTCCACTCCCGCGTACGCCCCGTAAAGTAACGGTTCCAATAAAGTGCTATGTCCGCAGCAAAAGCTTTACCGGGACTCGTCTCATCCGAATAATCGTAAGTAATGTCGGAATAAATAAAACGCAAAGCCACAGCCGCCGAGAACGTTTCGCTCAACATACGGGAATAGGCTACATCCACCGACATTTCATACGGACTGATGGTCATACCAACTTCATCGCCCTCGTTGAGGTTCGTAGAAACTTCACCCAAAGAGAAGTAACGGAGGGAAGCGCTCAACGCCTGATAATCACCCAAACGATAGAAACCGCTCACGTATGCCAAGTTAATATCATTGACCAACTGACGTAACCAAGGTGTATAGTTCACGGCAACTCCTGCCCGACCGATACAAAAAGGATATTTGGCCGGATTCCAATACTGCGAACTCACGTCCGGCTCCGTGGCCGCCCCAAGGTCGCCCATCGCACCGCCACGCGCATCCGGCGCAATGGATTGAGAGGTCACACTGGTGGTTACGGGGTTGAACATATTTTTTTTGTCCTGTGCATGTAGGGATAACATCGTGCCACACCACAGGCACAAAATAGCAAACAGATATTTCTTCATACTGGTTTTCTTTCTTTTTCACATGATAAAATAACGTGAGGCTTTTCTATTTATTGCCTAATATAATGATTTTATTCGCACGGGATACCGCCTTACTGTCCGGTGTAGACACAGTAGCCCGATATAAATAGACTCCGGTAGAAAGCGGCATGCCGGTAGATGTCGTCAAATTCCAATTCACTCGGTAAATCCCGTCTTCCGACATCCCCTCTTCCGTATGCGTCCATAGCTTGCGTCCGGCAAAATCGAACACTTCGAGCATAAAACTACACTCCGTGCCCGGACGGTCATACCGCATAATAAACGTAGTCTGCTCACGAGCCGGATTGTTCGTGCAAGTCAGATTTATCAAATCAGGACTAAGGCTGCTGTCTACATTGAAATCCAAAGTCACGGTGGAGGAATTATTCATCACATCCCATGCCCGGAAAGTCAGGGTATGCTTGCCATTCGGCAATGTAGGTATGACGTAAGCCAATTGCCCCCTCCGGTAATCGCCGAAGTCACTTACGTAATCATTATTCAAAATATAAGTCATAGCAGGATCTCCGTCTATCGTAAGCTCCAAATCGTGCCCCACAGCCGTATTAGTCACATTAATCCCACTCTCATCTTCCAACAATGCCACGAAATAAGGTGAAGCGTTAACCGTTCCCCCGGAAATGAAATCCTCACGGTTCAGATAAGCCGTAATCTTCGGCCCCTCTTTGTCTCCGGACAATTCATCACTGCTGCCGCCCACCGTCACATTTTCCGTATACCCATTAGCCTCACGCCGCTTCCCATTGTCGATTGCGTACAACAAAACCCGACCGGTCTCTCCTGAATACTTGATATCCATCGGTACCGGAAACGTAATGGTAAACTCACCCTGCTTAATGGAATCGCTACCGGTATACAAACGTTTGTCACGCGTCACATAAACCACGGCAGTATCCGATTGTCCATCATTGTTCAAACAGGTAATGACACTTTCACTGTCATATACCATTGCAGAAAGCACGCCCGAGTAATCAGGCAATCGGGTACCTGAAGCATCTGTCACATGTCCGGATACACGGGCTATACTTCCCGCCTCAAAATTGGCAAAAGGCAAATCATCCCCAATTTGTGTCCCGTTAATGCTATCTACCACGAGTTTATACTCGGGAACCCCGAGTTTCAAAGCCGGATCGCCCAAAAGGACATAATGGAGTTTATTCACCTCATATCCGTTTTCATTTGATGAAGCAATCAAATCCGCCTTTGCTAAACGTACGGCGTCCCCTACGGTATTTCGCCTTCCCCAATCATCTTTACTTAACACATGACGCATAAAATAAAGGTTCATCCAACTATTAGGTGAGGAATACACCGTCCGGGTGGTTCCGTAAAAAGCCACGGCCGCCCCTTTTGGGTTCAGCACAGCCCGCTCGCCGATGTTGTCTTCCATCATATCAAAAGGATTCACATCGCAAGCAGCCGTAATCCACAAAGGTAAATTAGGTGAAGAAAAAGAAGAAAAATCAGCCATCTTCAGCACCAACTCATGCGACAATTCACGTGGATTTCCATGCCCCGAATAATTCATCACCAAGCATCCCTCCTCCATCTGTTGCTTAATGTCCGCCGTCACAGCAGGGTAAGAATATCCGGAAGCACCGGCTTCCCTTTTATAAGCATCCCAATAAATACGGTTTACCTGCATGCTGGCATGTTCTTCTTCCACCTGCTTTGCAATAAGTTCGGCTTTCCCGATATGGTCATTGTTGTCTCCATCGTCGCCCATCACACAAATCACATTTCTCCAAGAGCCGGCGTACTTGTTCTCTATATAATCAACCGTCTTGTCCACCAGAATTTTGGCTTCCGCCTCCGTCGTCACCGGGAAACGGCCGATACCCAAATCTATCTTATTTTTCATCAAATTATCTCCTTCGCCATCGTCCAAAAGCCCGAAATAGTCTTCCATCACGAAACTGGAGGTATGGCTGAGAGAATTCTCCGATTCGTAACAAAGCAGATAATCATCCGGATTAAGACCACGCGTGTCGGCCGTTATCATACGGTTGTCCCACATGCCGTCGCCGAACAACAAGAGGTAGCGGGGCATATCGGCATCTGTCGCCGCACGGTCATACAGCATTTTCATAAAACGGCGATAGGCCGTAGCATCCGGTGTCCCGGAAGAGAACTCATTATAAATCTGGTCGGCACGTACGATTTGTACACGCAAGCCATCCACACTCCGATGAGCCTCGGCCAAACGCTCCGCCTGTGCATAAAGTTTTCCGCTGGCCGGAATAATGATAACCATGTCGGTAGCAGGCGTGGCATGCAGATTCTGATTGGACACCTCACCGAGATAAGATGGTGATGGAAAATCCGCATTTACATCCACTGCCACATATTCCAAGGTCGGGTCGGATACCGGAACCGTATAGGTAGAACCGGACCATGTACCTTGGTATTCCGTCATAGGATTGCCCCTACGTCCCAAACACCACAACTTCAAGCCGCTCCTCCCATTGGCATCTATCACAAAATTACTGGGCGCAGTTTCCGTATGACGAATGTACAAAAAAGCATCCCGCATTTTGAGTTGCCTGCGGTAACACAACTCAAGATAGCCCAAACGGGCATCCACTCCGGCCGTAGAAACCAAAGTGACTTGGGTTCCCGTCGTTCCTTCATGCAAGGCATTCAATGTATAAGTCTGCGTTCCTTCTCTGGCAGCATCGTACTCTCCAGAAGTACTGATTTTTATGGCACTCAACTCCGCTCCGTCTACTGTCGGATATACATAAGCCCCACTCGTATTCGTAGTATGTGCCGTAAAACTCACTTTCAAGGAACCACCCGCAGACGCAACGGGATCCACAACCGGCAACTGATAAGTACGCGAATTAGAAGAGGCGTAATTGGCAGACTCGTAAAAGTTACGCCCCGACTGGTACCATGCGTATTCTTCTTTCTTATACAATACATTTGCCGGCGTGTAATCCAAATTCTTCTGTGGAGAGCCGGACACGGCTGCTTTTTCTATCGTTCTGGGCGAATCCCCTTCCGTAAGAAAATAACAAGCCTGCTTTGCAAAAGTATTCACACGGTGAGTCGCCCGCCCTCTACGGTCCGTGGCCGACCATGAAATCAACCCCTTGCCGAAAAACAAAAGTCCCCGTTCGTCACGATAAAGAGGAACTTCTTCCAAATCGTCAAAATCCGTATCGGCATCTATCACTTCGTCCTGCACATGCCCCCCATAGCCATACAGTTTCACTCGGGAAGGATCATTGAATCCCATCCGCCTCAAATCAGCCGCAGTCAGACGATACACTCCATCTTCCGTAATACCGATTTTCACCCAACGCCCCTGAGACAAAACCAACTAAGAGGAATATCTTTCCGCAGCCGTCTTTCCCGCCGCAACCGACAATGCCCTCGTAAGTGTTTTCGGACTACGGACGATATTCATTTTGAAACTCGTCAACTTATAATATTTCCCTCCACGCCGTACGATGGGGACAAAAGCCACATCCAAAACACCCCTCTTCCGGCTTACCGCCACTTGACAATAAACGTCCGGATTCTCCGGCAAGTCCTTTCCCCATACAGCCACACGCTCTGCTTCCGTTGCGGTCAAACGGACATATTCAGGATAATCCAAACGGACTTCGTAGCGGAAACTACGGTAATCCTCGTCCAAAGGAATCACTTCCGTATATTGGACCGGCAGCGTATCCGGACGCAATATATTCCAATCCACATAAGTAAATTCCTGTGCCCACAAACGTGCCATGCACGCCAGAAGCAAAAATATGGCTGTCTTTAATCTCATTCTTTCACCTCACATTAAAATCCAAAACTTTTCGTTCCTGGATATACCCCTGTAAATGTTGTCCCACAGCTACAGGCCCTACCCCCGAAGGCGTGCCGGTAAACAGCAAGTCACCTATCTTCAGCGTATAGAAGCGGCTGACGTATGCGATAAGTTCATCTACCGCGAAGAGCATATCGCCCGAATACCCTTCCTGCACCGTATGCCCGTCGATATCCAAATGAAAAGGTATCTGCTGGATATCCGGAAGCTCTTCCTTGGACACAAAATCTCCGATGGCCGCAGAGCTGTCGAACCCCTTGCAAAGTTCCCACGGCAGCCCCTCCTTTCTAAACTTTCTCTGCAAATCCCGTGCCGTAAAATCAATCCCCACCGTCACTGCATCGTAATAACGATAAGCAAAACGCGGAGCGATGTTCTTGCCTAACCGGCAAATACGGATCACTAATTCAGTTTCGTAATCACACTGTTTCGTAAAATCCGGGATAAAGAAAGGTTTCCCATCCTTCAATAAAGCCGAATCCGGCTTTGCGAAAATTACAGGTTCTTCCGGTTTATATAACGTTCCGTCAAGCTCTTTATTGTGCTTGGCATAGTTCATGCCTACTGCCAGTATCTTCATGACTCTATTTTCTTTTAAATTATACTGCAAAAATACAGATTTATTTTCTACACCCGCACGCCTTAAACCTAATAACGTTATTTTAACGAAAAAAGAGCAGGACAATCCGTCGGGATGTCCTGCTCTTCCTCTAAAATATATTCGCGTATGAAAAAATTATTCGGCACGCAAGGTAAAACGCTTGAAAGCTGTCACCGTACAATCCTTGTCGGCACCCTTCAAATAGTCTGCCACGCTGATCTTATCATTCTGAATGAAAGCCTGCTTCAACAAGCATTCTTCCTTGAACAACTTATTCAGACGTCCGGTGGCAATCTTCTCAATCATATTCTCAGGCTTGCCCTCCTGACGTGCTTTATCAGCAGCGATCTCTTTCTCCTTGGCCAATACGTCTGCCGGATAGTCGCTTTCGTCAATCGAACGAGGATTCATGGCTGCAATCTGCATGGCTACTGCGTGGCCGTATTCCTCAGCCACTTTCTTGTTCAAAGCAACCATGGTACAAAGTTGGTTCTTGTTCTGATGGTTGTACACAGCGATGTCCTCACCTTCAATCACCATATAACCGTCCAACTCCATTTTTTCTCCGGTGATACCGCTACGGTCAACCACGGCATCTGCCACAGTCGCCTTACCCATCGGCAAAGCCTTCACCTCGTCCAAAGTCTTGCATTTGTTAGCTACAGCCAAATCAAGAATATCCTTCGCCAGCTTCACGAAATCTTCGTTCTTGGCTACAAAGTCCGTTTCACACTTCAAAGCGATAATCGCACCGAAACCATTCTCAGCCTTTACCAGCACACAGCCTTCTGCAGCCTCGCGGTCTGAACGCTTAGCAGCTACGGCCTGACCTTTTTTACGAATGATTTCCATTGCTTTCTCGATGTCATTGCCAGCTTCTTCCAAAGCCTTCTTGCAATCCATCATACCCGCTCCCGACATTTGACGGAGCTTGGTAATATCTGCCATTGTAACAGCCATAATCTTATCTTGTATTACGTGTGATTAAATCAATTATGCTTCAGCTTCAGCCGTCTCGACAGTTTCTTCCTCTGCCTCTTCCGACTTCTCTACACGAGCCTTAGCCGTACGTTTACGGGGTTTGTTTTCCGCCTCGCCAGCAGCCTCCGCATCCACTTTTTCTGCCTTACGTTCTTCCAAGCCTTCAGCAATAGCCGCACAACAAGCTTCGAGTATCACCTCAACACTCTTGTTTGCATCATCGTTTGCCGGAATAACGAAATCGATGTTATCAGGATTTGAGTTCGTATCTACGATAGCAAACACAGGGATACCCAAACGGTTAGCTTCGCGGACAGCAATCTGCTCTTTCAATACGTCTACCACGAAAAGTGCAGACGGAAGACGAGTCAAATCGGCAATAGAACCCAAGTTCTTCTCCAACTTGGCACGTTGGCGGGAGATCTGAAGAATCTCGCGCTTTGACAAATTGGAATAAGTCCCGTCAGCCGTCAACTTATCGATATTGGCCATCTTCTTCACAGCCTTGCGGATGGTCGGGAAGTTGGTCAACATACCACCCGGCCAACGTTCGATTACATAAGGCATGTTCACAGCCGCAGCTTTCTCAGCTACGACCTGCTTAGCTTGTTTTTTAGTAGCAACGAACAAAATCTTCTTTCCCGATTTTGCGATTTGTTTCAAAGCCTCTGCGGCATCGTCGATTTTAGCCACAGTCTTATGGAGGTCGATGATATGAATACCATTACGTTCCATAAAGATATAAGGAGCCATTGCCGGATTCCATTTTCTTTTCAAGTGGCCGAAGTGGCAACCAGCTTCCAATAAGGTATCAAAATTAGTTCTAGACATTGTTTTTTCTTTTTTAATCGTTTACTTTCTTTTTTGTTTTCTCAACCAACCCACAGGTAGTCCCTAAGAATCCCACGGGTTTAGATACTAAACGTTTATGCAGCTCGATAAACGGCCGATATTAACGTTTACTGAACTGGAATCTACGACGTGCTTTCGGACGACCCGGCTTCTTACGTTCAACAACGCGGGAATCACGTGTCATGAACCCTTCTGCGCGAAGTGCCTTCTTGTCGTCAGCATTGATTTTCACCAATGCGCGGGCGATAGCAAGACGCAGCGCCTGAGACTGACCGGTAAAACCACCGCCGTATACATTCACCTTGATGTCATATTTTTCTTCTACACCCAAAGTAGACAGAGGCTGCTTTACCACATATTGAAGAATTGTAGAGGGAAAGTACTCTGCAAGGTCTCTCTTGTTAATAGTAATCTTTCCTGTACCTGTCTCTTATACACATCTGACGCTGCCGACGATCGCATAA
>OWII01001406.1_pt1 | contig 9540 bp, 9 predicted proteins | sample 1732591 | NCBI WGS metagenome assembly OWII01 (sample SAMN05065732, study PRJEB22554) | human gut metagenome | biome: ENVO:2100002; feature: ENVO:00000062; material: ENVO:00002003 | host: Homo sapiens | place: USA | reverse complement strand
GTGCAGGCGTGGGCATCCCCGCCAATCTTGCGCAGCTGAACAAGGTGGACCCTGCAGATTTTGCCGCGCTGGCAGAACTTGCCCTGCACGACACCTGCATGTCCACCAACCAGATCACCCCCACCCGCGACGAGGTGGTGGCGGTGTATACCGCTGCTTTCCGCGGATAAACTTTGAGACCTCCTCCATTTTTCTCCATACCCAAACAAAGCCGCCGCTCTCCCTCTGCAAGGGAAAGCAGCGGCTTTGTGCTGTAAAAAAGGGGTGGTGGGATTGTTTTTAAAGAGGATTCTGTTATAATAAAATGAAAACGCGGTGCAGAAGTAAGAGGAAAAAGCGATGGAAACAAGAGAAAAACAGGCGTACATGCTTATGGCACATCAGTGCAATGAGATGTTTTGGACTTTGCTTCGGATGCTGGATGCACCGTGGAATGATATTTTCATCCATATGGACAGCAAGAATGAAAACTACCAGCCAGAAACCGTTGAACGATATGTAAAATATGCCAAGGTTTTTCACGCACAGAGAACGAGCGCTGTTTGGGGTGGTATTACTTTAGTAAAGGCAGAGTTTGTATTGCTCAAGGCAGCGGTAGATCACGGCCCATACCAACATTACCACCTGATCTCCGGTGCGGATCTGCCGATTCAGCCACCGGAAGATATCCGCGCATTCTTTGAGGCAAACCCGGACAAGGAATTTGTTCATTTCGACCCGCACCCATTCAGCCCGTTCAATGATGAGCGCGTTTATTACCGGCACTTTTTCCAGAATATCGATCTGCGCCGCCATCCAGTGCTCGGCGTGATCAATGGAATCCTGCTGTCGGGCCAGAAGCTGCTGAGAATAAAGCGCAATCAGGACGTTCACTTCACAAAGGGCAGTCAATGGTTCAGCTGCACGGACGGCTTTGCACGGTATCTGCTGACAAAAGAAGAGTGGGTCCTGCAGGTGCTGGACAAGACCTTTTGCTCGGACGAGTTCTTTGTGCAGACACTGATCGCGCAGTCGCCGTATCAGGATAAGATCTATCAGGGGCCGGGTGATACCAGTGCCCGTGCCATCGATTGGGACAGAGGCAATCCGTGGGTCTGGAAATACGCTGATCTGGAACAGCTGAAAGCATCGCCCTGCATGTTTGCCAGAAAATTTGATATCGAAAAAGAACCGGAGCTTGTGCATGAAATAGAACGCCTGTATGCACCTCATATATAAAAACAGTGCCGGACAGTTTTCAGGCTGTCCGGCACTGTTTTTTACTGTTCATTCTTTTTCGCCAGATCCTTAGTGTACAGGGCACGGGTGGCGTTGAGCACAGCCAGCACCATCACGCCCACATCGGCAAAGATGGCGGTCCACATGCTGGCCATGCCGATCGCGCCCAGCACAAGGCAGGCAAACTTGATGGCCAGTGCAAACACGATGTTCTGGTACACGATGCGTAACGTGCGGCGGGCAATGCGCATGGCCAGTGCGATCTTGGCGGGGTCGTCGTCCATCAGCACCACGTCAGCGGCCTCAATGGCAGCGTCAGAGCCAAGAGCGCCCATTGCAATGCCCACATCGGCACGGGACAGCACCGGGGCATCGTTGATGCCGTCGCCCACAAAGGCAAGGTTCTCTTTGGGCCGCTTTGCGGCGAGCAGCGTTTCGATCTGGTCTACCTTGTCGCCCGGCAGCAGGCCCGCATGGTATTCATCCAGCCCAAGCTCTGCGGAAACGGCCTTTGCAACCGGCTCGGCATCGCCGGTCAGCATCACGGTCTTGCGCACACCGGCATCCTTCAGGCCCCGGATGGCCTGTGCGCTGTGGGGCTTTACCACATCGGCGATCAGCAGATACCCGGCGTACATGCCCTCGATGGCCACATGCACGATGGTGCCGGTCTCGCTGACGGCGGGAGCCTTCAGGCCCAGCTTTTCCATCAGTCGGGCGTTGCCGGCAGCAACGGTCCTGCCGTCCACCTTGGCGGTCACGCCGTGGCCGCCTAGCTCCTGCACATCGGTGACACGGTTCGGATCGATCTCCCTGCCGTAAGCGGCCTTGATGCTGAGGGAGATGGGGTGCTTGGACCAGCTCTCGACCAGCGCGGCAGCTTCCACCAGCTGCTCCTCGCTGGTGCCCTCTGCGGGGTGGATGCCGGTCACTTTAAAGGTGCCCTGGGTCAGGGTGCCGGTCTTGTCGAACACAACGATGCCGGTGCGGGCCAGCTCTTCCAGATAGGTGGAACCCTTGACCAGAATGCCGCAGGCAGATGCACCGCCGATGCCGCCGAAGAAGCTCAGGGGAATGCTGATGACCAGTGCGCAGGGGCAGCTGATAACAAGGAAGGTCAGGGCACGGTAGACCCAGTCACCAAAGCGGGCGGGCTGGCCCATGAGCAGCAGCACGATGGGCGGGATAAAGGCCAGAGCCAATGCGCCATAGCACACGGCGGGGGTGTACACGCGGGCAAAACGGGTGATGAAGTTCTCGGCGCGGGCCTTCTTCATGCTGGAATTTTCCACCAGATCGAGAATTTTGGAAACGGTGGATTCGCCGAATTCCTTGGTGGTCTTTACCTTCAGCAGGCCGGTCATGTTCACGCAGCCGCTGATGACCTCATCGCCGGTCTGCACATCGCGGGGCAGGCTCTCGCCGGTCAGGGCGGCGGTGTTCAGGGCAGAAGCGCCCTCCACGATCACGCCGTCGATGGGCACGCGCTCACCGGGCTGGACCACGATCACGGTGCCGATCTCCACGTCGTCCGGGTCCACCTGCTCCAGCCTGCCGTCCTCGCCCTCAATGTTGGCGTAGTCCGGGCGAATGTCCATCAGGCTGGAAATGCTCTGCCGGCTCTTGCCCACGGCCACGCTCTGGAACAGCTCGCCGATCTGGTAGAAGATGATAACGGCACAGCCCTCCACGTAGTCGCCCAGTGCAAATGCACCCACAGTGGCAACGGCCATCAGGAAGCACTCGTCAAAGGGCTGACGGTTCTTGATGCCAAGCAGTGCCTTGCGCAGCACGTCCCAGCCGACCACCAGATACGGGATGCAGTACAGTACCAGATCCACCGGCGTGGGGAACTGGGGCAAAAGCTTGAGGATGAGCACCAAAATCAGCGCAATGATGATGCGCTGCAGGTTCTTTTTCTGCTTTTTGTTCATACAAAACGCTCCTTTTTGCGGGATCCATGGGCCGCATCACGCTGCGGCGGGCGGGGATTTCAACAACTTTTCCCCATAAAAATGGATATTCCACGGTTTTACCCGTGTTTTCCACACAGTTTTTCAGGCGTAAAAGCGCTTTTCCACGTTTATTTTACGTTTTTTCCGCAAATGGTGTTGAAAACTGAGTGGAAACTGTTGAAAACTGTCTGATTTTTCAACAGAAAAAGTTATTGCACAGCACAATCGCACACAAAGTAAAAAGCATCTGCACATTCGTTTGAGCTCTCAGAAAATCTACGAATTCTTGCTGCAGATGCTTTTTTCTTTAGCGGGCTCACCCTCTCAGTCAAATCCTTTGGATTTGCCAGCTCTCCCAAAGGGAGAGCCCTTGGCAGTCCACGCAAACTTCATCTCTTTACCAAGGCCTCTCCCCTTGGGAGAGGTGGATGCGAACGTAGTGAGCAGACGGAGAGGGCGAGGCTGCTTTCCTGCCGCGCTGCTGCTTCCGCAGGAAGCAGGCGCTGCAGATGCCGGTCGCCTTTACGACCCCACCCGTGAAAATGGCATACCGGAGCGTCCGCAGACGCTCCGGTATGCCGAAAATATAAATAATTCTTCCGCTGAAGACGGCCAGAGCAAAGCGGAGGCCATTTAGATCATTTCTTTTTCAGCTGTTCCGCCAGCCCATCCCGGGGCGTGATGTAGACCGTGGTGTACACCTCGTACAGCACCATGCCGGGCTTGGCGCCGTTGGCTTTCCAGATGTTCTTCACCTCGGTGGTGTCCACTGCCACCTTAGCGCCGGTGCCTGCCTTGTAGGTGCTGGAGTAGATGACTGCCAGCTCCGCGGCCTCCTGCTTGGTGGTGTCCGGGATCTCCTCGCCCCGGCTCATGACCACAACGTGGCTGCCGGGGGCCTTCTGCACATGGAACCACAGGTCTTTGCCCCGGGCGGTGTGCAGGGTGAGCTTGTCGTTCTGGGCGTTGTTGCGGCCCACCAGGATCTCAAAGCCATCGGTGGAAGTGAACCGCAGGAAGTCTGCAGGCTTCTGGCGCTTATCCCGCTGCTTGTAGTATTTCAGGTAGCCCTGACTCTTCAGCTCTGCCCGGATCTCGTTGAGGGCCGCCTCACCGGAAGCCGACTCCACCTCGTAGAGCACCGTTTCCAGATAGGCGATCTCCTTTTCACCCTCTGCCAGCAGGTCCACCAGCATCCGGGCAGCGGTCTGCTTCTTTTTATAGTTCTTGAAGAAGTTCTGAGCGTTCTGGCTGGGTGTGAACCGCAGGTCCAGCGGGATGGTCACCTCTTTGCCCTCGTCGTACCAGTTGGGCACGGTGATGCTCTTCATGCCCTTCTGGGCCAGATAGAGGTTTGCCGAGAGCAGCTCACCGTACAGACGCAGCTTTTCGCTCTTGCCGCTGGCGGCCAGCTCTTCCTGACGGGCGGCCTGCTTGCGCACGGCGCGCTCGTACATATTGTGCACCGCCTTGTGCAGCTCCTTGCTTTTGGTGCGCAAGCGTTCCGCGCGGTCCTTCTCAGCGTAGTAGCCCTCCAGCATGGCGTTGAAGGAGGGCCACTCCTTTATAATATATTTTTCGCCGTACTGCTGCGGGCGGAAGAAGGTATACTCGATGGGCTTGCCGCTGGGGTCGGTGACGCTGCAGGGCGTACCGCCGGTTGCGTGCTCTTCCTTCAGCTCGTCGATGGCAGCCATAAGCTTGCGCTTCTGTTCCTCGGTCAGCTCATTGGCGGGCAGATGTTCGCCGTCAAAGGCACGCCATGCAGCTTCGCGGCAGACCACCGGGCCAACACCGGCCACGGTCTTGTTGAGGGCATCTGCCACCGGCAGATCTCTCTGGCAGGCTGCTGCCACGATGGACGCACTGCTCACCAGCAGGAAGTCCGGTCTTGCAGGCTTGGGCGGCGTGGTATAGGGCAGGCCCGGCAGCAGCTGGCGCACATCGCTGTCCTCAAAATCCACGCGCTTGAGTGCGTCAATGATCTTGCCGTTCTGCACCAGAACCAGATTGGAGTAGCGGCCCATCAATTCGGCACACAGGGTGTTGCGCACAAGGTCGCCCATCTCGTTGGTGCACTGGAAATCAAAATACACGATGCGGTCTCCCGGCTCCATGTGCACGTCCAGCAGCCTGCCGCCGGTAAGATGCTTGCGCATCAGCATACAGAAGGAGGGCGGCGTTTCCGGGTTTTCAAAGCTTTCTTCGGTCAGGCACACGCGGGCGGAACCGCTGCGGGCCGAAAGCAGCAGCGCATAGGTATCCGTGCGGGTACGCAGGGTGAGCACCAGCTCATCACGGGTGGGTTCAAATAGTTTTGCGATCTTGGCGTCGGTCAGCGTTGCTTTGAGCTCTGCTGCCGTAAGGGCCAGTGTCGCGGCATCCAATGCCATAGTGTTTACCTCGTTTATGATTTGGAATGGAAATTCTTTTATTTTAAGCGACCTCGCCCTCTCCGTCACGGCTAACGCCGTGCCACCTCTCCCAAAGTGAGAGGCTTTGGCAGTCTACGCAGGGTTCATGGTTTTGCCAAGGGCTCTCCCCTTGGGAGAGCTGTCGAGCGGATGCGAGACTGAGAGGGCGAGGCCGTTCACCTTATTGCAGCTTGCCTTATAAATACGTATACGGATCCCGGTTCTCGGTGCTCACCAGCACTTCCAGCTCCGGCAGGGCGGCGCGCAGCTTTGCAGCCACGGCGGCAGTCACCGGAAATTCGGTGGCATAGTGGCCCGCCGCAATGAGCGAAAGGCCCAGCCGATTGGCATCGATGGCGTGGTGGTGGTTGGCTTCACCGGTCAGCAGGCAGTCCGCGCCCATAGCAATGGCATCTGCAAACAGGCTTCCGCCCGCACCGCTGATGACCGCCAAGCGCTTGACCGGCTTACCCGCATCCACAAACTTCACCTGCACCGCCGGGCCGACGGCGGGCGCGTTGCAGCGCGCAGCAAGCTCCTGCTGTGCCTTGCGGGCAAGCTCCGGAACCGCGATTTCTTCAATGGCTCCCACACGGCCGCAGCCCTCGGCAAAGGTTTCCATATTCTTCATGTCAAAGATGCCTGCCAGCACTTCGTTCACGCCGCCCTCGGCAGCATCCAGATTGGTGTGCATACAGATGGCAGAAATGCCCGCCTGCACCAGCTGGAAAGGCACATCCTGCGGGCCGATCTTTTTGAGCGGATCAAAAATGACCGGGTGGTGGGACACGATCATCTCACACTGCTTTGCAGCGGCTTCGGCCACCACTTCGGGGGTGATGTCCAGTGCTGCCAGCACCCGGTGCATCTGCCCGCCGCAGTCCACCAGCAGGCCGGGATTATCCCAGTGTTCCGCCAGCTCCAGCGGCGCGATGGCCTGCATTGCTTCGTATACCTGCCGTACTGTTGTCATCCTTCTGTCCCCTCTTTTAAAATTGCATCGATCTCGGCGGCAAGCGGACTGCCATCCGGCACGCCAAGGCGCATCCGGGGCAGCTTTGCCTTCTGCCAGTCGGCGTAGCCTTTTCCCTCGGGCCACTCTCCCGTACTGCCAAACAGGCACTCGGCAAAGGTGGGCGCATACACCCTGCCGGTGTACTCCGCCGCCATCACCGCGTACCAGCGGCCCGCCGCCTGCACCGGGCGGTCGGCTGCAAAGGAGAAGCCATGCTCCCACAACCAGCGGCGCAGCGCGTCGTGGCGGGTGGCCGGGATCATGATGATCCGCGGCCCTCCCACGGTGAACACCCACGGGGCTTTCTCTAAAATTTCCCAAGTGGTCTGGGCGGAAACGCCCGCCAACACGATGCTGCCTACTTCGTTCTCCGTAAGCACAGAAAGACCGTCGCCAAGCCGAAGCTCAGCGCGGTCTTTACAGCCTGCATGTTCCAGCGTCTGCTCTGCCTTTGCCAGCGGGCCGGGCCGCAGGTCGGCACCGATCACCTTCGGGTATTTTCCCGAAGCCGCCAGCACCGCCGTCAGCTTGCCGTGGTCGCAGCCGATGTCCGCCACCGGCTCTCCCGGCCGCACAAGCTCTGCGGCGGCAGCCAGACGCGCATCCAGTGTGGGCAGCAATTTATGCCTTCTTTGCGGCCAGATGCTCGTTCAGCTTCTCGATCAGCTCATCGCAGTCCACGCCGTGGACAGCACAGGCCTCCTCGATGCTCTCGCCGCGGGATGCAGGGCAGCCCAGGCAGTGCATGCCGATCTCCATGAAGTAGGGAGCGGTGGTCTGGTCCATATCCAGGATATCGCCGATGATGGTCTCGCGGGTCACCTGCTTTGCGTCCTTGTGTTCTTCCTTCTTGAGCATATTGAAAATATCAAACATGATGTTTTTCCTTTCCTGTTGGGTAAAATCACGGCATAACCTACCGTTCTTCTATACTATACCCTAAACCGGTACTGTTTTTCAAGTATCTGCTGGGATTTTCAGCGTTTACTGGTAATTCTTATCCAGCGAGAAGCCGCGCCCGCTCACCTCGGTCACATGGCTCACGATCATAAAGCAGGTGGGGTCGATGGCATGGGCCAGCTTTTCCAGCTTCGGCAGCTGGCGGTTGCTCACGATGCTCAGCAGCACCTGCTCCGGCTCGTGGCTGTAGCCTCCCTCGCCATGCAGCACGGTCACACCGCGGTCCAGCTGGGTGAAGATGGCCTCGCGGATATCATCGGCGTGCTGGCTGATGATCTTTACCTCGGTGCGGGTAGTGCCGAAGATGAGCACCTTGTCCAGCACCACCGTATACACGATCACCATCACGATGCCGTACAGACACTGCTGCAGCGGGCTGAACGCCGCCTGCAGGCAGAGGATGAGCATATCGAACACCAGCATACTGGCCGACACCGGGATGTGGAAATATTTGTTCAGCACCAGCGGAGGGATGTCCATGCCGCCGGTGGATGCGCCTGCCCGGATGGTGATGCCCAGCGAAACGCCTACGCCGAGGCCTGCAAAAATGGTGTTGAGCACCAGATCATCGGTGAGCACAAAGCCTGTGAACACCCGCTCCCACAGAGCCAGAAACAGGGGGCTGAGCACGGTGCTGGCAATGGTGGTGATGGCAAAGCGCCGCCCCAGCAGCACCCAGCCCACCGTAAGCATGGTCATGTTGATGACGAACAGCACACCGGACACCGGCAGTCCCAATGCACGGTTGATGCCCAGTGCGATGCCGGTGGCACCGCCGGTGATCAGGCCTGACGGCACAAGAAACAGCACCACCGTGAGCGCATACAGTGCATTGCCCACGATGATGGACAGCGAATTGAATGCGATCTGCTGCTCATATGAAAGCTTTATCATCTTTTGTCCCTCATTCTTGAATTTCTTTCTTCTATGATAACGAAAAAATCCGCATTTATCAAGCGTTTCGCCCATAAATGCGGAATAATCCCGGAATAAATTACATTTTGTTGTTTACTGCGCAGAGGTCTCCTGCACCGGTTCCTCGTCCTCCAGCAGACGCAGACCGGCGGTATCCGTCACCGGCAGCGAGAACACGATCGTACCCGCCTTTGGCCCGGCACCGTCCATGATGGCTTTCATGATGCGTTTCTTTTCCGGCGTGCGGGCCACGATGAGCACCAGCTCCTTTTCGTTCACCAGCTCCACGCCAAGGAACTGGGCTGCGCCTTCCATGCCGGTACCCTTGGCGTGGATCACCGTGCCACCGCCGGCACCTGCTGCACGGGCGGCATCCATAATGGTGCCGGTGTGGCCCTGATTGGCAATTACCAGCAGCAGTTCGTAACGGGTATCCTTCAAGGTGCTCTCCTCCTTCAATGTCAGCGGCTGGTGCTGGGTGAGGAACATCAGCGCCCTTCTGCCGCCGATGCTGCTCAGCGGCACCGTGAATGCAATGCCGGTGCCCGGCACGTCGATGCGCATTTTGCGGCGCAGGTCTGTCCGGACGGCCTTCCATGTATCCTCTGTCACCACCGCCAGCAGCACGGCCTTCTCGGTCTTTTCCAGACCCAGCGTGGCCAGCGTCTCCCGCACCGCTGTGCCGCTGCCCACCGTGCGCAGGTTCACATCCACGCCGCGCTGCTGGTACAGCTGCAAAAAGGCATCGGTGGAGCGGCGGTCGGTGATGGTCACCATCAAAAACAACGAACTCATGCCGAGCCCTCCTTACAGTTCAATGATATCATCGTCCGGCAGACCGGCAAAGGCCGCACCCATGGCCGCAGGCTGCAGCCGCCGGGCCTTGCGGGTGCGCAGCTGTGCCACAAGGCCCATCAGCTGCACCGTAATGAGCGGGGTCATGGCCACCATGGCCACCACGCCGAAAGCGTCGGTGACGATATTGCCGCCCACGGCCACGCAGGCACTTGTCTCTTATACACATCTCCGAGCCCACGAGACGCGTGGTAATCTCGTATGCCGT
>OWII01001404.1_pt1 | contig 9561 bp, 12 predicted proteins | sample 1732591 | NCBI WGS metagenome assembly OWII01 (sample SAMN05065732, study PRJEB22554) | human gut metagenome | biome: ENVO:2100002; feature: ENVO:00000062; material: ENVO:00002003 | host: Homo sapiens | place: USA | reverse complement strand
AATTCGGGAAACAGAATCGTAGCCAATCTGGACACCGATTGCTTTAGTTTAGCGCGTTCCTGAACTTTATCAAATCGGTATCTCGTGAGTGACTTTAGTTCTTCGTTGTGATATGCTGTATCTGTGTAGGACTTGAGGTCTACATCGGACAACAGCATAGTTGCAATCGTTTTTGCATCCACACGATCGGTTTTAGTTTTGCGAAGACTGAGGCTCTTTCGATACAGGTTGGTATGCAAGGGATTCATGACATAGACGGGCAGATCATTGTCAAGAAGAAACCCACGGATGTTGTAGCTATAATGTCCGGTAGCCTCAAGCCCTACTTTTATTTTGTCTGATTTTTGAGAACAGTCTTGGATTGTTTGTAGCAGACTTTTGAAACCATCCATGTTGTTGGGAATGGTAAAGCAATCGACAAGGGTCGTTCCTTCCGAATCGAGAATGCAACAGTCATGCTTATCTTTGGCAACATCAATTCCGACACAGACCATTTTATACCTCCGTTATATTATTCAATGCTGCTTAGGACCACAGACTTCTTTGCTCTTGTAACCTCGTTCTAAATAAACCGTCTGGCGGTATCTAACTGATTAACATTTCAACAAAGAAGCTGTGGTTGGAGCCTTCGTCAAACCGTCTTTGCGGTAGGAGGTGTTCACCAATCCACAGCATCCCATACAGTGTAGCATACCGCTGGAGAGCGGTCTATAAATACTACTCTTTTATAATACGAGGAGGTGCTGGCGAATGCCGAAAAGCAGCTTAAGCGTGTCGCTGAAAGGGGCAGATGACATTTTCTCCACGGAAGAATCCCGACAGGAGCAGCAACGAGAGCAGGTGCAACAGATCCCCATTGGAGAGCTGTTCCCTTTCAAGAACCACCCCTTTAAGGTCTTGGATGATGAGTCCATGCAGCGCACGGTGGAAAGCGTAGAACAGTACGGCGTGCTTTCTCCGCTGATTGCACGTCCACGCCCGGAAGGTGGCTACGAGATCATCTCCGGGCACCGCCGTCAGCACGCTGCACAGCTTGCTGGGCTGGATGCCCTGCCTGTTATCGTCCGTCAGATGGATGATGATGCCGCAGTTTTGCTCATGGTGGACAGCAATCTCCAACGTGAGAACATCTTGCCCAGTGAAAGGGCTTTCGCCTACAAAATGAAGCTGGAGGCTCTAAAAAATCAAGGTGCTAGGTCAGATTTAACTTGTGGCCAATTTGGCCACAAGTTAATTGGTGCAAAAGCGCGAGATATTGTCGCTGATGAATCAGGTGACAACGCTCGAAATGTCCAAAGGTTTATCCGTCTGACCAGCCTCATCCCTGAACTGCTGGACATGGTAGACGAAAAGAAAATTGCCTTCAATCCCGCTGTGGAATTGTCCTATCTGGACGAAAGCCAACAGCGGGATTTTTTAGAGGCAATGAACGACACCCAGAATGCACCGTCCCTTTCCCAAGCGCAGCGGCTCAAAAAGCTGGCACAGGAAGGGCACTTCTCGTATGACGTTGCCTTTGCGGTCATGGGAGAAGAGAAAAAGGACGAGCTGGACAAGGTGGTCATCAAAAATGACACCCTGCGGAAATATTTTCCTCGCAGCTACACCCCGAAACAGATGGAGGACACCATCATCAAGCTGCTGGAACAATGGCAGCGCAAACAGCAGCGGCAGAATGAACGCTGACTTATACCGTAACGAAAGACCCGATGGGGTCTTTTTCTTTTGCAAACAAAGGAGAAAAAGCCTATGAAAAATAACGCCAGTACCATTCGCTCCGAGAAAATCACCATTGACGTGCGTATCTGCGCTGCACTGGCGGCAAACCGGGGCGGCGAGGTCTACCTCGCAGCCATTGCCCCGGATATGGAGCTGACCGTCATCACGCTGGACGAGGCTCCCGACATCCTGCCCTGCTTTGACGAGGACGATGCCTGCTTGAACCTTCCCAATACCTCGCTGCTGCTCTGCTACAATCCGGCGCAGGTGCTGAAGATGGGCGGCAAGCACTACCTGACCGGCCCGGTGATTCTGGTCCGCACCAACATGGACGGCGAGGTCATCTCGCTGACCATTGATGAGGTCTACCTGTTCCAGAAGTATCTGGCAAGCCACAGCATCACCCTGATGGCAGACGACCAGAAGTTGCCCTGCATCTGCATCGACTGAGGTGTGTCATGCTGAACTTTTTTATCGGTATCGCATTTTTTGAGGCTGGTGCCTTTTTCGGTTTCTTCGTGGCGGTTTTGATGCAGGCGGCACGGAGCGGCGAAATCGGGCTGAATGGAAAGGAGGATTCACATGGAAGAGAATACCCTTTCGGTGCTGAAAATTGCACCGGGACAGTATCCGCAGCAGGTCGAGATCGATAACGACCTGAAGGCTTTGCAGCAGGCGGTGGGCGGCTCCATCGGCGCAAGCTATCCCTTTGCCGACCCGGTTGCCATCGTTTATAACGATGACGGCAATCTCATGGGACTGCCCCTGAACCGTGCCCTTCGGGATGAGAACGGGCAGATGTACGATGCCGTTGCCGGAACCTTTCTGGTTGTGGGGCTGGGCGAGGAGGATTTTGCATCCCTGACCCCGGAACTGGCGCAGAAGTACGAGCAGCTTTTTCATCAGCCGGAAGCCTTTCTGAAACTGGGCAACCGTCTGCTGGTGCTGCCGGTGCCCGATGAACCGCCCACAGAAAAGCCCCGCACCAAGCCCCCGGCAGAGCATGACCGCTAAAATCACCCTGCTGCACGGGAGGTGATGGCAGTGCAGGAAGAAATCGAACAGAAATCATTCAACATTATGATCTCCACCACGAAGCTGTCTGCCCGGACTGTCCTGCGGGCAGTTAAAGCGGCGTTTCGGCTGTACCAGTCCAAGGCATCCCAAGGTAAGCAAAGCGTCCGCACCCTTCTGCGGCAAAACCGGGGTGTGTCCAGCGTGGAGATCAGCAAGACCGGTATCCGCGGCTTGGAACGCTATGCCAAAAAGTACGGCATCGACTATGCCATCCGAAAAGACACTTCCGAGGTGCCGCCCCGGTATCTGGTCTTTTTCAAAGCCCCGGACGCAGAAGCATTCAACTCGGCGTTCAAAGAGTATTCGGCATCCCTGCTGAACAAGGACAAACGCCCCTCGGTACTGGCACGGCTGCAGGAACTGGTGCAGGCAGCGGCAGAACTCCCCGGCAAAGTCCGGCATAAGGAACAGGAGCGTGGACTGTGACCACGAAAAAGCTGACAAAGCTGCTGGCACTGTATCTGCCCTATATTTTGCTGGGACTGGTGGCAACGAACCTCGGTGAAGCATGGCGGCTTTCCGATGGCAAAGAGCTGGGCGATAAGATCATGGCGATGATGGGCACTGTTCCGCTGGCGTTTGCGAATCCGCTGCCCAGTTTGCATCCTCTGGATTTTCTGGTGGGCTTGTGCTGCGGCGCAGGGTTACGGCTGACGGTCTATCTGCGTGGTAAAAACGCCAAGAAGTACCGCCACGGCATGGAGTATGGCTCTGCCCGGTGGGGCACCCCCAAGGACATTGAGCCGTTCATGGCACCCAAGTTTGCAGACAACATTATCCTGACCAAAACGGAACGGCTGATGATGTCCAACCGCCCACCAGACCCCAAAAACGCCCGGAACAAAAACGTGCTGGTGGTGGGCGGCTCCGGCAGCGGTAAGACCCGGTTTTGGCTCAAGCCCAACCTTTTACAATGTCACAGTTCCTATGTGGTCACCGATCCGAAAGGAACTATCGTGCTTGAATGTGGCAACGCAATGTTGAAGAACGGCTACAAGGTCAAGATTCTGAACACCATAAACTTCAAAAAGTCGATGCACTACAACCCCTTCGCCTATGTCCACAGCGAAAAGGACATTCTGAAACTGGTCACGACCCTGATGACCAACACCAAGGGCGAGGGCAGCGGCGGGGACCCATTTTGGGAGAAAAGCGAACGTCTTTTGCTCACCGCCCTGATCGCTTATCTGCACTATGAAGCCCCGGTGGAGGAGCAAAACTTTGCTACTCTGCTGGAAATGCTGAACACCATGCAGGTGCTGGAGGATGACGAGGAATACCAGAACCCTGTGGACTTGCTGTTTGAAGAACTGGCAAAAAAGAAGCCCAATAGCTTTGCCGGGCGCCAGTACAAGCTCTACAAATTAGCTGCCGGCAAAACGGCAAAGTCCATCCTCATTTCCTGCGGTGCTAGGCTTGCGCCCTTCGACATCCAAGAACTGCGTGACCTCACAATGTACGATGAGCTGGCGCTGGACACGCTGGGCGATAAGAAAACGGTGCTGTTCCTCATTATGTCGGACACGGATTCCACCTTTAACTTCCTCATCAGCATGGTCTACACCCAGCTTTTCAACCTTTTGTGCGACAAAGCGGATGATGTGTACGGCGGCAAACTGCCCATCCATGTGCGGTGCCTTATCGACGAGTGCGCCAACATCGGGCAGATTCCCAATCTGGAAAAGCTGGTGGCGACCATTCGCAGCCGTGAGATCTCCGCCTGCCTTGTTTTGCAGGCGAGAAGCCAGTTGAAAGCCATCTACAAGGACAACGCAGATACCATTGTGGGCAACATGGACAGCCAGATTTTTCTGGGCGGCTCCGAACCCACCACCCTGAAAGACTTGTCCGAGATGCTGGGCAAGGAGACCATCGATGCCTTCAACACCTCGGATACCCGTGGCAACAGCCCCAGCTATGGCACTACGTTCCAAAAGATGGGGCACGAATTATTGAGCCGGGACGAGCTGGCGGTGCTGGACGGCGGCAAGTGCATTTTGCAGTTGCGTGGCGTCAGACCGTTTCTTTCTGACAAGTACGACCTGACCCAGCACCCCAGCTACAAGCTGACCTCGGACTATGACCCTAAAAACACTTTCGATATTGAAAAATATCTGAACCGAAAAGAAAAAATCTACCCCGGTGATGAGTTCATCGTGGTGGATGCTGATTCGCTCCCGTCTGCCTGACCCGGTAGGCGGTTTTATTTTACCCGGACCAGAGAGGTACACCAGCAAGCCCACTTCCGCCGCAGTTTGCGGCTTCATTATGCAGCTTCAGGTGTGTACGGACGGTCTACAACTTTCATTTATAAAGGAGAAACGACTATGGAATTCTTTAACTCTGCTATCGAAGTCCTCCAGACCCTCGTTGTTGCCCTCGGTGCCGGTCTCGGCGTTTGGGGTGCCATCAACCTGCTGGAAGGTTACGGCAACGACAACCCCGGCAGCAAGTCTCAGGGCATGAAGCAGTTCATGGCTAATTAAAGGGAACAAAAAGAAAGGGAATGCACAATCCAGACGGTATCAGCGGCAGGCTACAAGAATAAATTGTGATTTCACAAGATTGGTGTTATAATAAGAGAAAAGTTCCTGCCGGGGCAGCCGCCCCGGTGGTATGGATAGAAAGGCAGGAAAACAATATGCACATCAGCTATAAACCACTCTGGCACACACTGTTAGAGCGTGATATGAGAAAAGAGGATTTAAGGCTTGCTGCTGGTATGACAACAAATATGATTGCCAACATGAGCAAAGAGGGAAAGCACATCAGCATGGATACATTAGCCCGTATCTGCGAAACGCTGAATTGTGAGATTACCGATGTGATTGAGTTAGTACCAGACGAGCCTGCTTCCACAGGAGGTAAGGAACATGAGCGAATTGAAACCAAGAATAACGGAAAACGGAATTGATTATATCCTTGTCGGAGATTACTACATTCCAGACTTGAAACTGCCGGAGGAACACCGCCCTATCGGAAAGTACGGACGGATGCACCGGGAATATTTAAGAGAAGTCCACCCAGCCAGATTGAACACATTGACACTGACCGGGAAGTTATGGACATATCTTGCAGACCTGAACGAACAGGCACAGGAACGGTTAGACACCATCATGGAGCAGATGAAAACTGCCGAGGGCGTAACCGAGGAATTGAAGCGTACCCACCAAATGGAATGGGTGCAGCGTTGCAATAACATTCATAACCGGGCAGAAGAAATTGTTTTGCATGAGATGATTTATTCATAAACAGGAGCAATTAAATCGGAGGTATATCAGATGGTTGAAATTGTATTTAGTGAGAGTGCCTGTGGAAGTTTGAAAATTGCCCAAACTTACGGCAAGGGAAAGTATAGAGGAAGTGCTGTTTCAATATTTATGAGGCATGAAGACGGGAGTGTTCCATCTTCAGATGAAATGAAAAAAGCACAGCTTCAAGCACAGGAACAAGAACGCATTGCTTGGGAGAATGCTATTCCATTGGGAGGCAAGAGCAGTGATGTTTATTGTTTTGATATGGTTCTTAGTGTGGGAGATATTTCTGATAATGGAATTGGCGAACAGCGGAAAAATGTTTTCAAGAAAATGCTGTCTGTCTGCTTTGTAGAGGATTTAGATTATCAGGTTGAAGAAAAAATACAGAAAATTAAAACTACATTGACCTCAGTGATTGAACGATATGTAGCTGGGGAAGAAATTCGCATTTGGTATAGCTATAATCCAGATGAGCTTTGTGGTATGTATTGGCTTATGAAACAACTTCAACCATTAAACTGCCAGACAACAATTTATTTGGTTAAGTTACCTACATGGGAATATGGAAAAGAAAATACTATGACATCCAAAATAGCATGGGGCGAGGTCTCTCCTGGCGAATGGGGAAACTATATAACTCTACAAGAGAAAGCTAATCCTGTATTTCTTTCAGCTTGTGCTATGAAATGGAATCAACTTCAAAATGAAAATGCACCTTTGCGTGCAATGTTAAATGGTAAATTGCAAAGCGTTTCAGAAGATATATATGATAGTTTCATTCTTCGTGAAATTGCGGAACAGCCAGAGCAATTCAAAATGGCTATTGTCATAGGTAATGTTTTAGGAAAATATCAACTTGGAATTAGTGATGTATGGATTTCCAATCGCATTGATAAAATGCTTGAAGATGGTGTGTTGGAAATTATACAGGACGCACCAAAGGGAGAAACAAATTATCGCCGAATATTAAGAAAACGAATGAAGTAATAACCACAGCACAAACCGCTGCTACATGGAATCCAACAAACCATGCAACAGCGGTTTTCCTTTACCGTTTTTTCCTCTGGCTGATAGGCGTTCCCATTTTCTTTGATTTTTTGAGAATCCGAATCAGCCAGCGAAATTCTTCGTCTGACAGATTTTTATAGTTGATACCGAGCTGCTTGCAGTAAAGCACTGCCAGTTTTTCCAAACGGCTGCCCTTGAAATTTTCGACCGCTTCCAGATTTTCTTTCAGTTCATCGGCAACGGTGGTCTGGGGCGCACTCTCACTGTCCTTTTTGTGGGTTTCCCGAATATCCCGGATAATCAGGTTGAGGTCATCCAGAACCATGTGGCTGAAATACTCATCATCGCTGATATGGGCAGCTTGCAGCACCTTCAAATGCGGGTCATCTTCGCCGGGGCGATACCGTTCAATGATTTCATGCCGGACGGTATCAACAAGGGCATTGAGGTTTTGGATTTGCATGGTAGCAATCCCGTCCACATAAATCTCAATATCCGCAAGAAACTTGATAAAGTCCTTATGGGTGGCAAGTTCGCAGAGCAGACGGTTGTTAATCCGACCGCTTTTCAGAAGTGCAACCATCTCATCATTCAAATGCAGCTCCGTCAATGGTGTGTTGATCTGCTCCCGGTTTTCTGTCCGGCACAGCAGATAATCAACGGAAACCCCATAGAAGTCTGCCAGCGTGATAAGGTTGCCATGATTGATTTCCTTATAATCCTCTTTTTCATAACTGCCAAGAGCTGATTTGGAAATGCCCGTCAGCTCTGATAATTCTTCCAGATTTAAGCCTTTGTCCTTGCGGAGTTCCCAAAGGCGTTCCTGTATGCTTGTTGCTCCTTTCATGGGTGCACGCTCCCTTCCAACGGTTTCATTGCTGCCGCTTATCTGGATTATATCACACTTTCCGTAATCGTGGAAAGTTCTGATTTTTACCCTTAATTCCTACTTTGTGGACATACGGCACAGGGCACAAAAATGTTCTATGATACAGGTAGTTCATCGATGGATTATTCCAATCGAATGACCAGCCTGTGTGGGATATGCTTCCCCGGCGATGTAGCGCCATGACTTTTGGCAGGGATATGGAGGAACCCTGACCGAAACGAGCGTACCAAAGGGAGCGATACGCCGCTGTGAGATTCAGGGGAGGAACGACACCGGGGAGAACTGGCGAACTGACACCGAAATGATACCGAAACACGACAATCTGATAGGGGGATAGTCTACCCTATCGCTGATACTTCGGGAGATTTTAAGCGGCTCTATGACCGTAATTTTGCCGAAAATCGCCCCGAAACCATACACAAAAACGGGAGGAAGCGCAATATGCCGAGAATGAGCAAAAAGAGGAAGCATGAGCTTTCCTTTTACCTCAATGACCGGGGGCGTGTCACTTACAACGAATTATGCCGGAAATGCCAGCATGGGTGCAAGCAGAGCTTCCGGGCGGTTGTGGTTGACTGCCCCCGTTATTTATCCAAACGAGCAAAGAAAAAGGAGGAACACACCGAATGAATTTTGAATTTATGACGATAGACACACCATTGCCGCCGTGTATGCCATTTCCCATAGCGTTGACAGGATTTCCAGTCAGCAGCACCGCAAAGGTCATGTACTGCCGGATGCTGGACGCTATGCTATCCAAAGGGCAGGAGGACGAGAACGGAATCCTGTTTGTCTGCTTCCCTGTCACAGCCATTGCCGCAGTCCTGTCCCGCAGCCCCATGACGGTCAAGCGTTCTCTGAATGAACTGGAAACCGCCGGACTTATCATGCGGGTGCGTCAGGGCGTGGGAGAACCAAACCGGATTTATGTGCTGATACCGGGAAAGGAGGACGCTGCCCTTGCCTGATACCTCAAAGCTGGAAAAGCTCAACCGGGAGTTGGAGAAAAGCGAAAAGAAACTGCGGAAAGCCATCAATGATGAAAAGGCATTGCAGCACCAGTTAAAGCAGCTTACCCGAAAGGAACGGACGCACCGGCTCTGTACCCGTGGCGGTATGCTGGAAAGTTTTCTGCAAGAGCCGGAACGCCTGACAGATGATGATGTCATGCTGTTGTTGAAACTCATTTTTCACAGGCAGGACACGCAGGAACTATTGAAAAAACTGCTGGAACGGGAGAAGCCGGAAACCCCTTAGTTTACTAAGGGCGCAATTATACACCACCCAGAGGTTGGTGCATTGCGTTCTCCGAAGGCTCCTCGCCGGAGGGCTGTGATTTTCCGCAGTCATGGTCTGCTCCAAATCAAACAGGGGACGCTACGCTTCCCCTGCGCTGGCTGCCGCCAGCTACCCTTTTGTGGACTTGCCATCTGGGGACACCTTGCGTTGCAAGCTGTTCCCAGCCGACAAGTTTGAAGTTATAAGTGGATTTTTGCGAAGCTGTATGATACTATTATTTTATAACGCTTTGAAAATTCGCGGATTACTTAACAAATTAGAAGGAGGTATTTTATATGTTTAAAAAAGCTTTTTGGGTTCCTTATGCTGTCT
>OWII01001386.1_pt1 | contig 9645 bp, 9 predicted proteins | sample 1732591 | NCBI WGS metagenome assembly OWII01 (sample SAMN05065732, study PRJEB22554) | human gut metagenome | biome: ENVO:2100002; feature: ENVO:00000062; material: ENVO:00002003 | host: Homo sapiens | place: USA | reverse complement strand
AAGAACGGATATCTTCATGTGGAAGATGTGTCGTGTTATTGGGGTAAGATGATACATCTTATCGTGTAGGGGGAAATCTTGGTTAGCCTTTATTGATTAATCGGATTCCTTCAGCTTCGAGATTGATTATTTTTTGTTTGTAAAGAGCCCCGATTGCCTGTTTGAATGCTTTTTTGCTGCAGCGAAATAGAGAATAAATAAGTTCAGGTTCACTTTTGTCATGAACGGCTACATATCCTCCTTGAGCTTTGAGCGAATCCAGAATCGTCTTGGCAATGCCTTCGACCTTTTGATATCCTAAAGGAGTGAGGCTGACATCTATTTTTTCGTCTTCTCTGACTTCTTTGATATATCCTTTTACATGATCTCCCTTTTCCAGACGTTGAAAAACCTCACTGTGATAAACCAGTCCCCAATGGGTATTATTGATAATTACTTTATATCCTATTTCAGTATCTTCAGCAACCAACAAATCGACTTCTTGATTAAAAGTATAATTCGGTATTACATTGTCCAAATATTTATCAATTCTTGCAGAGGCGACTATACGTCCGGTTACATGATCTACGTGTACATATACCAAGTACCATTTTCCTTCCCGCATGGGCATTTTTTGTTCTTTAAAAGGAACCAATAAATCTTTCATTAATCCCCATTCCAGGAAAGCACCAGTACTATTAACCGATTTTACTTCCATAAACTGAAATTCTCCTGCTTGAGCAAGCGGTTTGACCGTCGTTGCAATTAGCCTACCTTCATTGTCGTGGTAAATAAAAACCTCGACTTCATCTCCAGGTTTTACATTCTTAGGTACATAACGGGCCGGCAAAAGTATCTCCACTCCATCTCCACCATCCAGATAAACTCCAAAGTCCAGATCTTTTACGATCTTTAATATATTATATTTTCCTATCTCTACCATCATTTAGATTTCATTTTATTTACCTTACTTGATTTTATTTTGAAATAAATAGAACTGTATGTCTTATTTTAAGGCATTCTCTAAAAAAGAAAAACTATGTTCTATTTCTGTGGAAAGAGCTTGAAAAGCACATTCGTAATTGACTGTTTCGGGGATTTGATCTTGTGCGATTGTTTCAAAGTTATTTAAGTCTAAATTATGCTTTTCTAATATTCCTGCTTTTCTTAGCAAATCATTAATCCGATCATCGCTGATTCCCTGTACGGCATAAAAAGGCCGTTCAAATATCATTGAAAAGATGACAGCATGGAAGGATTTGGCGATTATGATTTTCGCATACTTACAGATATTTAAAAACTCCAAAGGGCCTGTCGAACAATGTAATTGTACCCCTTTTCGCAATAAACGGATAATGTCCCATCTCGATTGGTTAGGCCAGAGGGTGAGAACAACTGGCAATTGTTTTCGGTCACTATATTTTAAGGCTAAGTCAAAGGTCTCTTGGTCGAACCATGGCATATATAAAAATATGTATTCTTTATTGATAAGTGGGGTATCACCAGCCAGTTCTTTCCATTTGTTTTTTGGGTGAAGCAGAGTAGGGTCTACAACTACTTCGGGTAGGTATCCTGTAATTTCTTTTATTTTTTTTGCGGTCATCCTTTCCCGGGCACTCAATATATCATAGTGTTTTAAGTGGGATGATATTTGGTTATCGTATAAATTCCCTACCTCAACGGAAACTTGCCGTCCCATACTTGGAGCATAGGCGATACGTTTTCCGGTTTTGACGAATGGAAGGAAATAAGCCCAGTCGAAATCCCGGCAGAAAGTGTTCCAAATTTGGTCGCTACCGGATAAAGTGTAATCGAACTTTAGAAGATTATCTTGTTCAAGTTCTTCCAAAGTGGTGTATTCTTTGTTGGTGAGTGCCAATCGGGTTGATAAGAAATCTTCAAACAGCCGATATTGTTGATAGCTTTCTTTGATATGTCCAAGTGTCAGTATGTATTTGATTATTTTCTTGATACTTCTTTCATTCATAAAGCGTGGGGTATACATTTCCCGTTGTCTTTTTGTCCTGAAATTAATGATTTCACAATCGAATCCCATTCTTAGTATCGTTTGTTGCAAGGCGTATGCCTGTAACATGGATCCGTAATTGTGGGCTGCGTGATAGGTGATGATTCCAACTTTCTTGTTCATGGATGCTTCCTTTTTAGGACAAATTTAATCAATAAATTTCGTACAGCCAAGCGTTCCTCTTGTTCCAGTCCCAACCGATAGGTGAAAAACAGGATTGAAATGGAACTGCATGTGCCAGTGGCAAAAAACAAAGGCCATCCCATAAGTCCGGATATAGTAATGAAATAGGTTAGCAAACAAGAGGGAATAGCAACATAGGCACAACGGAAAATGACCAATTGCATATAGCGTTTGACGGATAGTGTGAATTGCAGTTTTCCGAATAGGCAACGGGCAACGATGGATATACAGGTAAACAGGATAGACACCCAAAACAGGGTAGTTGCTCCAAATCCCAGTTTCAACAAGACGATGGATATCCCCAAGGGGATGATTAATAATGAACCCACAATAATTTGATACATCTTGATTTTTCCAGTAGCCATCAGTCCGGTGATCATGGGGCCGGATAAAGTGTCTACCAATGCCTCTAAAATGACCAGTTGGGTAAATACGATAGCATAGTCGGGCACTTGTTTGAGCCATAAATGTAAAATGAAGTCTGTTTGCATGAATACGGGGAGCGATAAGAAAAGTAATAACAGAAATGAATATTTGGAACTTTGGAAAATCAATCCGATCATTTGGTCCCGCTTGTTTTCTGCATATTTTTTTGTGATTTGAGGGTTAAAGGCCATTTGAACGTTGCCGACAAAGTTTTTTATGGCATTGGTTACTTGAAAAGCAATGCCGTAGGCCGCATTGACGGTGGGGCCGAAAAACAGGTTTAAGACAATATTTCCCCCTTGGTTTTTGAAGATCCAGGCAATACTCCCAAATAAATTCCATCCTGCAAAGGAAGTGATCTGTTTAAAAAGATTTCGTTGGCAATAATGAAGGTGAATGCGGCATTCTTCGAAATTGCTGGAGCAATAGATTACATAAATACTGATGGAAATTCCGGTTTGAATAAATAAAAGAAAGCCGTACAGGATAAGCCGGTCTCCATGAAACCATGAAATCGCATACGCAATGAATAGTTTAGTCAGGACTTCAAATATAGACATATAGGCGTAAATATTCATTCTTTCATGCGCAATAAGCAGTGCATTAAAAGGTACTTGTACGATCGTCAATGCCATTGATAGCATACTAAACTGGAAGATCCAATTGGCAGCCTCCAGGCGACTAGGTGGCACATTCAGTTGATGGTTTACAAACCAAACACCGATCGATTCGGCTATCGCCCATAGGAACAGTGCAATGCCAATATGGATTATGAATGAGGTGCTGAATATGCGTTTTAATTCTTCTTGGTTGCCTGTCCCTAATGTAAAAGTCAGGTAACGCTGTGTGGCTGTAGACATGGAGGTATTGAGAAATGAGAAAAGGGTTATGATTCCGGCTACGACATTTTGTATCCCGTAGTCTACAACTCCCAAGGAATTTAAGATGACTCTTGATGTGTAAAGCGTTGTAAAAAGCAAAAAAAGCATTCTTACATAGAGCATCCCCGCATTTTGGGCAATACGTTTGTTATCTGAAGATAGCATAGACCTTTTTTATCTGTTTTTTTATGAAATAATCAATGGTGACCAGTCGGTAACTCCCCTCTAACGAAAAATAACGGAACAGATGACGGAATATTCTAGCTCGCATGGTTTTTCTTTTCGGAGTACGTAATTGGTCGTTCCCCTTTTCTGCCTCTTTGATTTCTCTGTCGAACAAAAAAAGGAAATGATCTAAGTCGCTGATGAAATGCAATCCTTTTGATGTACAAGGTAATAGAACGGAAACGCCGAATGGATGCGGAGTCGTGAACGGGACTTTTTCCCCTAATCCCCAAAAGTCCCCAATCGTGATGTCTGTACAACGTTCGATATGGGCAAATTTACAATGATAACAACTCTCCCGATACGAATAACCGTCCATGAAAGCGTTGTAGTAAGCATCTTCATGGCGCTGTTCCCATAAGTTGCTGGTATATTTGTTACTGCCATTATCTATTGTCAATATACATTCCGTCCCCTCTCGGAAACGAATGGTCTTTATTTGGCCTATTGGACAGTGTAGTTTCTTTTCAGCGTGTTGCTCAAGGAGAGAGCGTGAAGGTACCCCGTGGCAGATTAAATCGATTGTTATAAGCTGTTCATATTCTTTTCTCAAAAAGGATTTTAGCCCAAAACATTGACAAGGTGTGCCGATGAACAACACTTTCTTGCCGTTTTTTAAATCTTCCCGGACGAGTTTATAACAATCCCCGATTTGACTCTGTACATATTTGGAGCTTTTTATCCGGGATAATTCCTTTAGGCTGGTTATCCGGGTGTGACGGACATTCACTCCGTCAGCCATACAGCCATAGACGATGCCTCCTTCCCGAATGATTGCTTGGGAGAAGACAGAGGAAGCTCCCCCTGAAGTGCTTGTTCTATAATCGGTTTCGTCCTTGCTCCAAGCGGCATAGGCCTTTAGCGGATAGTGGAAGTCGGGAGTTTGGGCAGCTGGGCAGATTTGAAAGCAAAGACCACATTGGATACATTTCTCTCGGTCGATTTCTGGATATAAATGCCCTAATTCTCCAACTCTCTCGTGAATACATTGCTTAGGGCATATATTGTAACAAGCTTCGCACCCCGTGCATAGATGTCCTATGCTGCTGATATCATTCTTCTTTGAAACGCTCATGTTTTTTATATAATGCGGCTTTGAAAAAATGTGTCATATTGATAAATTGACGAAAATAGGCATAATAATCGAACTTCTACATATCTTTCATGATTTTTTAGTTTTCCTCCGATTGTTCAATAGTATTTGCATTAAAAAATACATTTTGTGCAGCAATATATTAGATTTTGCATCGTTAGTAGTACGGGCAGGAGGGGGGCGGACTGGATTTGTGTTTGGCTGTTTTCTGTTTTTGTCGTATTTTTGTAGTTTAAATTGGAATCAAAAAAATAAATATGAGATTGAAATGTTTTTTTATTGCCGTTTTGTGCGGATTGATGTGTAGTTGCAAAGCCCCGAAAGATGTGACATATTTTCAGGGTATAGATAATTTATCTTCCGAGCAGTTGGCAGAAATGAGCCAGACTTATACGATTAAGATTGCGAATGATGATTTGTTGTCAATCAATGTGACAGCTTGGGATCCTGCTGCTGTTACGCCTTTCAATCCTCCAGTGTTCGCTTATCCGACAGTAGCCCAAGGGGAACAGCAGATTATGGCATCGCAAAATTTATATACCTATTTGGTAGACCAAGAGGGCAATATCAATTTCCCGGTTTTAGGGAAAGTTCATGCGGCAGGTTTGACACGTCAAGAGTTGGCTAAGAAAATGGAAGATCTGATTTCCAAATATGTGGAGAATCCATTAGTGAATGTGCAATTGTTGAATTTTAAGATTACATTGATGGGCGATATTTCGCGTCCGGGTGCTTATACAGTCAAGAACGACCGAGTTTCCATATTGGATGCAATTGGCATGGGAGGGGATTTGCAACTGACGGCCAACCGGAAGAATATTTTGGTGATTCGGGATAATGATGGAGTCAAGGAGGCTCATCGTATGGATATTACAGACCCAGCTATATTTGCTTCACCTTATTTTTACTTGAAGCAGAACGATATTGTTTATGTCGAACCGATCAAGATCAAGCAGCGTTCTCGTACCAGTTCAGATCGCTCTTTTACGATGTCATTGTTGACTACAGTGGTAAGTTCCCTTTCGATCATAACGAGTATGGTTATTACAATTGTTAATTTAAATAAATAATAATCCCGCATGGAATCTATTCAGCAAGATAATGAAACAATAAGTTTGAAGCAAATCATTGTTTATTACCTGCTTCATTGGCGAGTCTTTGTAGTGGCAGGATTTGTTTCGTTTATATTTGCCCTGCTTTATTTGATTTTCACTCCGCGTACATATGAAATGATGACGCGTGTTCAACTTATTGAAGACAAGGGGACAAGTGGTTCTAATCTCAATATGGGAGATGCTTCCGGGCTGATGAAGGCATTTGGTTTGGGAGGTATCAGTGGAGGAAGTTTGAACTTGGATGATGAAATGGCTAAATTTATGTCTACTACGACGTTGAAGGAGGTAGTTTTGAGATTAGGACTAAATGCGCCTTGCTATAAACCTTATGAGTATGACTATAAGATGTATGACGATGCTCCATTGGTTTTAACGGCTGATTTAACGACTCAGGAAACTTTAGAAACAGGAGTGGAGTTTAAGATCCGTATTGACGAAAATGGGCATGTGCGGGTTAAAACCAAAAGTGAGTATGGGAAACAGAAATTTGATTTTCAGTCTTTGCCGGCCGAAATACGCTTGCCGGAGGGAAGTTTTACTCTGGCATACCGTACAGAATCGGTGAAACCGTTGTCTTTGAAGATGGAATATACGCCTGCTATAGGGGTAGCAGAATCCTTGTCTGAATCGATTTTGTTTGACGAGTATTCTAAAAATTCGAATGTGATTGAAATCACTTGTACGGATTATGAAAAGAAGAGAGGGGTGGATTTGTTGAACACTTTGATTGATGTTTATAATTCATGGGAAGATTCTGTGAAAAAGAAAGAAAGTTTGGAAAGCATCAAGTTTTTGGATGAGCGTTTGGCAGCAATTACATCTGAACTGTCTGATGTGGAAGAAAAGATCGAAAGGTATAAACTCAAGAATAAAATGACAGATATAGAACATGATGTGGAGTTTTATGTCGAACAAATGAAAGAATTTCAAGTTAAAATTATAGAACTAGAGGCACAAGGACGTCTGATTGATCTTTTGGATGCTTATGTGAAGGATCCGCAAAACAAATACAATTTGGTACCCCTTATGCTGGCTTCCGGAGATGGAGGTGGAGAGAGCACATCCAAGCCGGTTATGAGTTATAATGAAGCCTTGTTGGAGCGTGAAAAACTTTTGCAAAGTACGAAAGCCGATAACCCATTGGTGACCCAAATTAATAAGCAAGTAGATCATTTGCGTAAAAATGTCTATCTCTCCATTGAGAATGCGAAGCGGACATTAGATTTGACATTGGAAGATCTGCGTGGAAAAGAAAAGCTGATTTTGGACAAGATGGGGGAAGTTCCGACTTTGGAACGTGAGTATATTGATTTCCGTCGTCAGCAGGAAATAAGCCAAGCTTTCTATCTTATCCTTCTACAAAAACGGGAAGACTTGGTGATGTCTATTGGAGATAGTAAAGAGCGTGTTCGTGTTATTGAGCAGCCTTATATCAAAGCTAAATCTATCGCGCCACGCAAATTGTTTGCACTTATCGGTATGATAGTTTTCACCATGTTCGTTGGTGTTGTTTATTTGTTTGGCAAAGAACAGTTTGGTGTGTTGAAAAAGGAATTGTGGAGCGCAAGAGGAGGAAAAAAGAAAGATTAGTACGACAATGAAACTCTGTTTTGGGAATACTTATGGGTAAGATACTTGTTTCGATCATTATTCCTGTTTATCAGGCGGAGACTTATCTGCGGAAATGCGTGGAAAGTATTATTGACCAGTCATTTGTAGATTTTCAATTAATATTGGTGGATGATGGTTCGGTGGATAATAGTGGAGCAATCTGTGATGAGTATGCCTCAAAAGATAATCGCGTTATGGTTGTCCACCAGCCTAATCGTGGGGTTTCTGCAGCTCGTAATGCCGGAGTGCGTGAAGCGGTTGGCGAATGGATTTATTTTGTCGATGCTGATGATTGGATTGAGGCGAATCTTCTTTCTGATTTTGTTTTGGTGTTGTCTGAATGTCCAGAGATGGATATATACAGATTTGGATATTTTTTAGATAAAAATGCAGCAAGTATAAAAGTAAAAGATTCGGTTGTTCATTGGGTGTCTGATTCGTATGCAATGTGGCTCTTGAACGAAAAAAACAAATATTTCGGCTTTTTATGGAACATGATTGTCCGGAAAAATTTGCTTTCCGGCTTGCATTTTGATGAAGATTTGAAATGGTGTGAGGATCATATCTTCTCCTACGAACTTTTTTTGCGTGCTTGTAAGATGTATATTTCGAACGTTTGTTATTATCATCATGTGCAATATGCCAGAACGACGTTGTCGTCTGCGGTTCATGATCCGTATAAAATTTTTCGTGTAGCGGAAAAGGAACGAGAGTTGAAATATAAATGTATGGCCGATCATTATGACCGTGATTCAGCGGAGTTGATAGAAATGGCTTATATTTCTAAAATCGATTTTGCAATAAAAAATTTGTACCTTTCCAATCTTTCTTACGAGGAACGTTTGAATTTCTTTAAGCAAATTGACAGAAATTTTAGTAGAAAGACCGATTTGAAATGGGGGTTGTGGTATGGATTTTATTTCAAGATTCGGGCGGTTTACCGTTCTCTTTATAAAATGGGGATATTGTTAGATTAATATGGAAAAGACTCCTTGTATATCAGTCATTGTTCCTGTTTATCAGGTGGAACGTTTTATTAGAAAGTGTTTGGATAGTTTGTTGTCTCAAACTTTTAAGGACTTTGAAGTGATTTTGGTTGATGACGGAAGTACGGATGAGTCTGCTAAAATATGCGATGATTTTTGTCTAAATGATTCGCGTTTTCATGTTATTCATAAAAAAAACGGGGGTGTGAGCTCTGCCCGTAATATTGGCTTGAAATATGCAATAGGAGAATGGATCACTTTTGTGGATTCTGATGATACGGTAGATCAAGATTATTTGTTAAAACTCCATCAGGCTACGATAGGAAATGGAAATAAAATCTTAGTCGTACAGGGCCTTAAGATCATAAATTCCAATTCTTCCATAGAGTTGCGTGTGTTTGAAAATCAGCGTTATGAAACAGAGAATATGTATCTTGTTTTTCAAGAATTGCATATAAACAAGTTTGGGTATATTGCAGGCAAACTGTATAGGAACCAAATTATTCAACAGGAACATATTCAGTTTGATGAAAATATCTATTTTGCCGAAGATTTATTATTTATGCTGTCGTATATGCGTTATATCACGGTATTGCAGACAATTGATGGGTCTGGTTATAATTATTACATGTATAGTAATCAAGGCTCCCTTTCAAATCCACAACGTTTTTTTTCTTTTGAGTCTGAGTATGCTTGTTGTCTTCTTTATTTATCGAAGATAGAGACACTTAAAAATAAATTTCATATTCAGCAAGAAGCTCTTTTAGATGTTTATAATACAATATCTGATTATTTGATGATTCGTGCTGTAAAAAGTTTATATTTAAAAGATTTCCGAAAATCGAAAACAGAGAGGATTTCTATATTAAAAAAAATGGCTAATGAGCAGATCGACTTTTTAGGCAATTACAATGAATATTGTTCTTGGTATCATAGAGTAATTATATTCTTCTTATCGAAGCGTCTTTATTCTTGTAGTGATTGTTTTAACTGCTTTTTATCTATGGGACGGTTTCTAAAGTTATGGATTCTTAGGCAATTATGATTTGAAACATTATTTTTGCAGTAGTATAATGGCTGTCTCTTATACACATCTGACGCTGCCGACGATCGCATAAGT
>OWII01001375.1_pt1 | contig 9741 bp, 8 predicted proteins | sample 1732591 | NCBI WGS metagenome assembly OWII01 (sample SAMN05065732, study PRJEB22554) | human gut metagenome | biome: ENVO:2100002; feature: ENVO:00000062; material: ENVO:00002003 | host: Homo sapiens | place: USA | reverse complement strand
AGTCAATACTATATATAGAAATAATCTTGCTCTACATAAGTAGGGGGAAGAGATAGACCCGGATATGCAATGCATGTGTATCCGGGTCTGTTGATTTACAGACTTGGATGTATTATGTACTTATGGCTCTATCCTTAATTATAAAATGTAGGGCTTGTTTGAATTTTCCTCTCAAAATAATGCTGGGCAAAATTTAAACAGGCTCTATAATTCCCATTAAAAAATGTACGGTCCGCCAGTATGGCAGTTGGGAGAGAAAGGCTGTTTGTTATATCTTCCCGTGAAGAAACATAATTTTATTTTTCCGTATCGAACCAGAGTCAGTTACATTTGTTGTATGAGTCAACTGCGGGTTATGTTTGCATCTATTGCACAAGCTATGTAGTTAAAAACTGTCTTTTTGGCAGAAAATATGTCACTGACTGATGTAATTTCCTTTTGGCATACGGTTTGTTTTTAGATTGTCGTCCGTTTGGAAGATACCCTTAGAAATAAGGAATAAGACAACAGCCGGACAAAAGGAAATTTGAATAATAATAATATAAAAGTATAAAGATTATGGGAAAAATTATTGGTATTGACTTAGGAACTACAAACTCTTGTGTTGCTGTATTTGAAGGTAACGAACCGGTAGTAATTGCAAACAGTGAAGGTAAACGTACTACTCCTTCTGTTGTCGCTTTCGTAGATGGTGGCGAACGTAAGGTGGGCGACCCTGCAAAACGTCAGGCTATTACTAACCCGACACGTACCATTTTCTCTATCAAACGTTTCATGGGTGAGACCTATGATCAGGTACAGAAAGAAATAGCACGTGTGCCTTATTCAGTAGTAAAAGGAGATAACAACACGCCTCGTGTGGATATCGAGGGGCGTCTCTATACTCCGCAGGAAATCTCTGCCATGATTCTCCAGAAGATGAAGAAGACGGCTGAGGACTATCTGGGTCAGGAGGTGACGGAAGCTGTGATTACCGTGCCGGCCTATTTTTCGGATTCTCAGCGTCAGGCGACGAAAGAGGCCGGACAGATTGCCGGTTTGGAAGTGAAACGTATTGTGAATGAACCGACGGCTGCGGCTTTGGCTTACGGTGTGGATAAGTCCAATAAGGACATGAAGATTGCTGTCTTCGACTTGGGAGGCGGTACATTTGATATTTCCATACTGGAGTTTGGTAGCGGTGTATTCGAGGTGCTTTCTACCAATGGTGATACTCACCTCGGAGGTGATGATTTCGACCAAGTGATTATCGACTGGCTGGCTGCTGACTTCAAGTCGGAAGAAGGAGTTGATTTGAAGCAAGACCCGATGGCATTGCAACGTTTGAAAGAAGCTGCTGAGAAGGCCAAGATTGAATTGTCTTCTTCTACGACTACGGAAATCAATTTGCCTTATATCACGGCCGTAGGCGGTGTGCCCAAGCACTTGGTGAAGACTTTGACGCGTGCTAAGTTCGAGCAGTTGGCCGATAATTTGATTCAGGCTTGTAAGGTGCCGTGCCAGAAGGCAATGCAGGATGCCGGTTTGAGTAATTCAGATATCGACGAAGTGATTCTTGTCGGCGGTTCGAGTCGTATTCCAGCCATCCAGAAGTTAGTAGAAGATTTCTTCGGTAAGGCTCCGTCTAAAGGTGTAAATCCGGATGAGGTCGTAGCTGTAGGCGCTTCTATCCAAGGGGCTATCCTGAATAAGGAAGCCGGAGTGGGCGACATCGTATTGTTGGATGTGACGCCGTTGTCTATGGGTATTGAGACGATGGGTGGCGTAATGACGAAGTTGATTGAAGCCAATACGACCATTCCGTGCAACAAGAGCGAAGTGTTCAGTACGGCTGCCGACAATCAGACGGAAGTGACTATTCACGTATTGCAGGGAGAACGTCCGATGGCCGCTCAGAATAAGTCTATCGGTCAGTTTAATTTGACCGGCATTGCACCTGCTCGTCGTGGAGTTCCTCAAATTGAGGTGACTTTCGACATCGATGCCAATGGTATTTTGAAAGTGTCTGCCAAGGATAAGGCTACCGGTAAGGAACAGGCTATCCGTATCGAAGCTTCTTCAGGTTTGAGCAAAGACGAAATCGACCGTATGAAAGCTGAGGCTGAGGCTAATGCAGATGCCGACAAGAAAGAGCGTGAAAGAGTAGACAAGATGAATCAGGCTGACTCTATGATTTTCCAGACAGAGAACCAGTTGAAAGAGTTGGGTGATAAGATTCCGGCTGACAAGAAACCTGCCATCGAAGGAGCTTTGCAGAAATTGAAAGATGCTCACAAGGCGGGTGATGTTGCCGCTATCGATGCTGCTATTGCCGAAATGAATGGAGCATGGCAGGCAGCCAGTGCACAGATGTATCAGGGTGGTGCACAGCCTGGAGCCGGTGCACAGCAGAATGCCGGAGGACAGAGTAATACCAACGCCGGAAGCTCTTCTTCTGATGATAGTATTCAAGATGCAGATTTTGAGGAAGTGAAGTAATTGCATTAGGTGTTAGTTAATAGATGTGAGCTCCCTCCACCAACTTTTGAAAGTTGGTGGAGGGAGTTCTTTTGTTTGTATACTTTTATTTGAGTAGAGAGGCCGGGTATTTCAAGTCTTACTTACCCCTTTCCAAGATAAGTTTTAATGAGGGATTCGAGTCTCTTCCGGGGTTTATTCGGGGTGTACGAAGCATCGCTTACATGTTTGGTATAGGGCATGCAATAACAAATATATGGGGCTGATAATCGCGACAAGAACCCATAATACTGCATTTAGGAACAATAATAAGAAGGCATAAAAGCGTTGCATCTTTGTGAAGTTGGAAAATATAATACTGGATTATGCTTGCAAAAGTATGGCTTTTTTCGTACCTTTCGAAATATAACCATATAAAATATTGAAAAGATGAAGAATGTGAATAAAATAATAAAGGACGTGGTTTTCGGGCTTGCCGTTACGGCGGTCGGACTATGGGTTCCGCATACGGCTGATGCATGTACGGGAATTACGTTGAAGTCGCAGGACGGCGCCACCGTCTTGGCTCGTACCATAGAGTGGGGCGGCAGTTATCTGAACAGCCGTTATGTGGTTGTGCCTCGGGGGTATATGCAACAATCGTATGTGCCGGGCGGACAAAAAAACGGATTGGAATTTACGGCGGTATACGGTTATGTAGGGATAGCCGTGGAGTTGGAGGATTTTGTGGCCGACGGACTGAACGAGGCCGGACTGGCTGCCGGTTTGTTTTACTTCCCTCACTACGGTAGTTATGAAGCGTACGATGAGGGACAACGTGAGAGTACTTTGTCCGATTTGCAACTGGTACCTTGGATGTTGTCTCAGTTCAAGACGGTGGATGAGGTAAAAGAGGCACTCGGAACGGTGCATGTGGTGTCGTCCGACCCGCGTGCCTCTACGGCTCATTGGCGCATTGCGGACGCTTCGGGACGACAGGTCGTGTTGGAGATTGTGGACGGCATTCCTCATTTTTATGAAAATGAATTAGGCGTGCTTACCAACTCTCCGGGTTTTGAATGGCAGATGACGAACCTGAACAATTATGTAAACCTGTATGCAGGAGGGGCGGAAGCCAAGCCGTTCGGCAAGGTGAAGCTCGCTGCTTTTGGTGCAGGCAGCGGCTTTTTAGGGATTCCCGGCGATGTGACGCCTCCGTCCCGTTTTGTGCGTGCCGCTTTCTATCAGACTTCTTCTCCCGTGCAGGCTACGGCGCGAAAGACGGTACTGCAAGCTTTCCAGATATTGAACAATTTCGACATTCCCGTGGGGATTGAATTTGCAGATGCCAAGGTGCCGGCGGATATTCCGAGCGCTACGCAGTGGACTTCCGCCACGGACATGAAGGCTTTGGTGTTTTATTACCGTACCATGTACAACAGCGAAATCCGGAGCATTGATTTGAAGGCCATAGACTTTGCCCGTGTGAAGTACCGTTCTGTGGCGATAGACGATGTGAAAGAACAACCGATTGTCCCGATTATATTGAATTAGTGGCGGAAAAGTTGTACTTTTGCAGGGAAATAAAGATGACGACGAATGAAAATAGGAATTATTGCAGCGATGGCTTCCGAACGCGAACAGTTGACCCGGTTGGTCGCGGAGATGCGTAAGGAGCGACATGGACTTTTTGAATATACCATAGGACAGTTGGGCGGGAACACCTTATATATCATGGAGTGCGGCATTGGGAAAGTGAATGCAGCCGTCGGTGCGTCCGAGCTGATGGCCCGCATGCAGCCGGATGTGGTGGTGAGTACGGGAGTGGCCGGAGGCATCGACGCAAAAGCCGGTGTGATGGAAGTCGTGGCGGCTTCGGAGGTGGTCTATCATGACGTATGGTGCGGCATGGGGAATGTCTACGGGCAGATTCAGGGATTGCCTCCCCGGTTCACGTGCGACGAAAGATTGGTTCGCAAGGCCGTTTCGTTGCCGTCATCGGTTCCCGTGCATGCCGGGTTGATTTGTACTGGTGACAAGTTCATCACGGAGCGCGGCGAACTGGATGCCATAAAAGCCGAATTTCCTGAGGGGCTGGCCGTAGACATGGAATCGGCTGCCATAGCGCAGGTTTGCCACCTCTACCGCGTGCCTTTCATCAGTTTCCGGATTATCAGCGACACGCCGGGAGCCGATGCGCACTGGCAGCAGTACGAGAATTTTTGGGAAACGATGGCCGACCGTTCTTTCGGGGTAGTACGTACCTTCTTGGAGAGTTTGCCTTCTTCTTTGTCTTAATCCGAAAAAACATATAAATCCAATGAAGAAAATTCCAAGTTTTACGATTGACCACATCCACTTGTTGCGGGGCATTTACGTTTCCCGTAAAGATGAAGTGGGAGGTGAGACAGTGACCACGTTCGATGTCCGCATGAAAGAACCCAACCGTGAGCCGGCTTTGGGGCAAGGCGCGTTGCATACGATAGAACATCTGGCGGCCACGTTCCTGCGCAATCATCCGGTATGGTCCGATAAGATTGTATATTGGGGACCGATGGGGTGCCTGACGGGAAATTACCTGCTGATGAAGGGGGACTTGCAGTCGGAGGATATTGTGGAACTGATGAAAGAAACGTTCCGTTTCATTGCGGAATATGAAGGGGAAGTTCCCGGAGCAACCCCGCGCGACTGCGGCAATTATTTGTTGCAGGACTTGCCGATGGCCAAATGGGAGTCTGCCAAATACCTCCATGAAGTGCTGGAACAGATGACGGACGCCAATTTGCATTATCCGTCGCAGGAAGGTTGAACCGTGCGGAGGCAGAGACGGAAATCCGTTTCGTAGGAGTGGACGGTGGATATTTTTTCAGGAACTTGAAGGGGATGGCTTCGTGCGAAGCCATCCCCTTTTTTAGCGATCGTTTTTCCGGATACCGGAACAGGGTGTAAGGATTGCAGAACGCCTTTTTCCGTTCTGCTGAGAATGAAAAATCGTTTGGCTGAGAACGGAAAATCGTTTGCCTGAGATTGATTTTCCGTTTGGCGCAGAACGGAAAACCAAAATGAAGGAAGCTGTAATTAATTATAAAACAATGTTTTATGAAATTTTGGAGATGCCATTTACTTTTTCTCGAATGTCCGTAAATATGATGGGGACGCCGGTTTCATTTACCCAACGGTTGTATCTTCCGTCTTAATGCCTTGGAGATTTCCAGGAACATGTATTGCCGTGGGAGCGTATGGATGCGTGCGCTGTCGGCCGAGTATTTACGATGGGCATACTCTTTGGATTTCTCGAAAGTGAGCCGCGACATTTCTTCCTGCGACTTGCCTTCGGAAGTGGAATCCAGTTTTTCTTCGGGGAAGAAATCATCCAGGTCTATGTCTCCAATCATCGTTGTCTCCAGAAAATTGGCCTGACTGTGATTGCGGTCGGTGTAATACCCTACGTACATGTGCCCCGGAATGCGCACCAATATCGGGTCGATGTTGATGGCGCGGAGCAGGGAGGCGAACAATACGCTGCCGTCCACGCAGTTGATTTGCGAAGAAGCCAGAGCGTCTTCCAGCGTCCGTACGCGTTGGGAATAGACTACGTTGCTCGACAGGCTGCTGTATGAAATCGAGCTGTAACGGAACTTGCGCCGTTGCAGTACGTTCCAAAGGGCATAGACCTGCTTGTCCACGTAGTCTTTACGCTTGTTCTGATAGCCCATAAAGCGGTTGACGATACGTGTGTTCAAGGCTTCCCGCAGGATTTTGTCTATCAACGGACTGTCTTCGTTCACGTATGCGGCAAACAGGACTCCCGTATTGTGAAAGCGGTTCTTTTTGTCATTGTAGCCGATGAGGCATTCATTGATGCTGCGCACGGAGAACGTGCGTACGCGTTGGCTTGCCTCCCGGTCTTTGATTTGTACTTCCACCGACACGGTGATAGGCTCGGCCTGTGTGTTATTGCGTAAAGCGTCGTAGTTCCAAAGAATGTCGGGATACACCGTGTAAGCCTTTCCTTCCTCGGGAAGGATGAATTCCGATACGGAACGTTTGAAAAACGGCGTTTCTGCCACCTCTACATGCAGGCGGGCATCTTTTACGGGACTTGTGATTTGTATCGAGATTCCCGATTTGGGATTTCCCAGCGCGCCTTTTTCCGTGGGGGCTACGATAAGGGTGTCCGTAGTGGCTGTGGAGAGAATCAGGGAAGGGAAGATGTTTCCCCCTAATTCGTCATTCAGTTCAAACGTGGTGGAGGGAAAGATTTTATCACGCAAGTGGAAGAATGCTACCGTAAGTCCCCCGGCCAGAATCAGGAGGGCCAGAATCCATATTATGCGTTGGGTTGCGCCGCGGCCTATTTTAATGACTACCATATCACGTTTGTTTTTTATCTTTTTGCGAATTTACGAAAAAAAGATAGAAGTTGTGTGGTTTTGCATCAAGAGAAATGCGGTTGCTCTCTTCCTAAGAGAGCGACAACGGTTGCAAATTTATTGAAAATCTATAGATTCGACAAATAAACATTAATAAAAGTTTGCCAAACCGTTACTTTTTCCATAAGAAAGTGCATATAAAAGTGTTTGAGAGAAGAATGAGGAAAGTTTACTGGTTATCAGTTACTTTCCTCATTTTGGTTAAAAGTGACGAGGACAGACGAAGACGGGAATACGACAAGATGAGACAGAGGAACGTTACCTATCCGTAACCTATACCCCCAATGGGGAATGTTGAGGTTCGGAAGAATAAGGAAGGTTACGAATTGAATTTGAACACTCTGATTTATAGTGAGTTACTGATGAGCAACGTAAGATTTTTGGTTACGAACCAAATTTGCCGTGTTCTGCCGTGAAATGCGTAGCAAGAAAAGACTCTTCATGTATTAATTTTGAACGCAAAAAAGAATGACGTTATGAAGAGTACATTTTCAATTATCTTCTACCTCAAAAGACAGGTAGTAAAGAAAGACGGTACTGTTCCAGTTATGGGACGTATCACAGTGGACGGAACACAGGCACAGTTCAGTTGCAAGATGACTGTGAATCCCAATTTGTGGGACACCAAGGGCGGACGCATGACTGGAAAAAGTATGCAAGCCTTGGAGGTGAACCGCAAACTGGACAAAATGCGTGTGAGTATCAGTAAGCATTATCAGGAGATTATGGACAGGGACAACTTCGTCACTGCCGACAAGGTGAAGAACGCCTTTCTTGGCTTGGAGTATCGTTGCCATACACTGATGAAAGTCTATTCTCAAAGCCGTGATGAAATGGAAAAGCAATATAAGGCTGGCATGAAATCTTTGAGTACATACACGAAGTATAGAATTGGGTGTGCCTATGTGGGCGAGTTCTTGCAGACGCATTACCATGTGAAGGATATTGCTCTGAAAGAGTTATCGCTGCCTTTTATCACAGACTACGAGACTTTTCTCAGAACCGACAAGCACTTGAAGATAAACTCTGCGATGGTGTTTGTCCGCAATCTCCGTGCAATGGTATTCCGTGCCATAGATAATGAATGGCTCGTAAAAGACCCATTCAGACGATATGAGTACAAGGAAGAAGAGACCACAAGAGAGTTTCTGAGCAAAGAAGAGATTCACCTGTTGATGGAAACACCTATCACAAGAAAGAAGATGAGTATGGTGCGTGACTTGTTCCTGTTCTGTTGTTTTACAGGTCTCGCTTTCATTGATCTGTACAACTTGAAGGAAGAGAACATCAAGGAATTTTTCGATGAAGGTGAATGGATTGTTATCCATCGACAGAAGACAGGAACGGAAGCCAACATCAAGTTGCTTGATTATCCCAAGCAAATTATGGAAAAATACCGTGGATTGTGTGAAGACGGTAGGGTGTTTCCAGTACCCAACTACCAAAGTTGTATGGATTCGCTCAAAAGACTGGGAAAGAAATGTGGTATCACCAAGCCGCTGTCCTGGCACATGAGCCGTCATTCGTTCGCAACCTCGGTTTGCCTCTCCAACGGAGTCCCAATAGAAACCGTGAGTTCAATGCTTGGTCACAAGGACATAAAGACAACCCAGGTGTATGCCAAGATTACCAAGGAAAAATTGAGCAAAGACGTGGAAAAGTTGTCTCAGCAAATAAATAACATTGAGGAATTCACGTTTGGAAATGTTTGCAACGATAATACTAACACTATAAATGGCAGAGTATGAAACGACAAGTGATAACAATACAAGAAGATATGGTCATCTACGCCCCACATCATGGTGAGGTGTGGATGACAGTTTGGGAGATTGCCGAACTGTTGAATGTAACAGGGACAGCAGTGAAGAATACCATCAAGCGCATTTGGAAACAAAGTGGGCTGAAAGACTTCCAGCATTCGCAATACATCAAACTTGAAAATGGATATTCTGCGAATGTCTATGATATGGAAGTGATTATCGCCATAGCACTTCAAATGGATACATATCAAGCCTTGTTGTTCAGACAATGGCTTATCAGTAAGGTAGTGAACCGCAAGGATTGCCAAGCAGAGCAAGTAAAAAACGAGTATCCGATGATTATTGTAATGAACGGAACGATGCCAAGAGATGCTAGTTAGAATCTTTCATCTTTTTAATAAGATTTAATAGCGTACAGAGAGAACGATTTTTGTCGTTGTACACTGTACGCTATTTTTGTTTCGCAATCTTACTGATTGTTTGTAATGTTCTGATAATCAATGCTAATCCGAATGACAAAATGGCAAAAGAAACAAATTAGGAACAACAAAATCCCGTAACCCCAAAATGAAAGCATGAGAAAACAAAAATTAACACAGAAAACAACGATAATTTTCCGATTTTGGTATTCATAACTCAACTCCAAAAGAAGAAAGTTATAAGTAGGCATATTCTGTTTTCATTTTAACTGAATATAGAGATATGCAAGATAAAGAGGGAAAGAGTCACTGTAAATCATGCAAAAATCAATGGAATTTCTAATTAGACAAATTATTTTCCGCTTTTTATAATGATTTTCGGATTTAACAAACGATATTTGGAGAAGAATGAGTATCTTTGCAACCGAAAACAATAATAATATACGCAATGGCTGAGAAAAATCTTAATCGTATAAAAGTTATGCTTGCAGAAAAGGGGAAAACGAACAAATGGCTTGCAGAGAAACTTGGTAGAGACCAAGCAACCATTTCCAAATGGTGTACCAATGCTTGCCAACCTCCTTTAGAAGCATTAATACAGATATCTCAATGTCTGGAAGTTGATATAAAAGAACTCATTAGGGTTCCTGAACATAATCCTGTCTCTTATACACATCTGACGCTGCCGACGAT
>OWII01001357.1_pt1 | contig 9841 bp, 10 predicted proteins | sample 1732591 | NCBI WGS metagenome assembly OWII01 (sample SAMN05065732, study PRJEB22554) | human gut metagenome | biome: ENVO:2100002; feature: ENVO:00000062; material: ENVO:00002003 | host: Homo sapiens | place: USA | reverse complement strand
ATCTACACTTATGCGATCGTCGGCAGCGTCAGATGTGTATAAGAGACAGGTACTAACATGGCTCATTTTTCGTTTTATAGAAAAAGTAGAATTATGAAACCAATAAAAGTACTTGAATTATCAGAGGTTGATCGCCTCAAATTAGAGAAAGGCTATCATAATGGCCCTACTCATAGTTTTCGTATCAGATGCAAATCCATATTGCTGAAGTCAGAAGGTAAATCAGCTCCCCAAATAGCAGAAATGCTTGAGGTAACAGTACCTACTGTCTACACATGGGTAAAACGTTATGAAGAAAATGGCATCAAAGGCTTGGAGACACGTCCTGGTCAGGGGCGAAAGCCTATTATGGATTGTTCTGATGAAGAAGCAGTCCGCAAGGCAATTGAGGAAGACCGTCAGAGTGTGTCCAAAGCACGTGAAGCATGGCAGAATGCGACTGGTAAAGAAGCCAGTGACATTACCTTCAAACGTTTTTTAGAAACATTGGTGCAAGATATAAGCGTATAAGAAAACGCCCAAGGGGCAAACCCTCACCGCAGCTCTACGCATACAAGAAAGAGAAGTTGCAAGAACTTGAAGAACTTGATTCCAAAGGAGAACTTATGCTATATTATGCCGACGAAAGCCATGTTTGTACAAATGGTTATGTTCCATATGGCTGGCAATTCAAGAATGAGGATATTTACATCCCATCCGAGAAGGCAGCCCGGCTTAATATCTTTGGCATGATTACCAAAAGGAACCAATATAAAGGTTTTACCACACAAGAGTCCATCAACGCAGACAAGATTGTGGACTATCTTGACAGATTCTCTTTCAATGTTACGAAGAAGACTGTAATTGTCTTGGACAATGCTTCTGTTCATAGAAATCGGAAAGTTAAAGAACTGAGGAAAATTTGGGAGAAAAGAGGATTGTTCCTCTTCTATCTTCCACCTTATTCTCCAGAACTTAATCCTGCCGAGATTCTTTGGCGTATACTTAAGGGCAAATGGATAAGACCGATAGATTACGAGACTACGGACTCGCTTTTCTATTGTACGAACATGGCCTTGGCGTCTGTGGGTACGAACTTATTCGTGAATTATTCATATTTATAAAATTAATTTTGAACAGTTACTTATTCTATCTGATGGCACATTGGAGCGTCTTCTGAAAACAGAGCGTCATTTCCACTTGTGTAGAAGTCAAATTCGGGCAGTTGAGCAATCAAACTTTTGTATCGGTTTGCCAATGTATCTTTGGTGGTAATGTTTCTGTGGAGATTGGCTTGTTTGGGTAGTTTGTCTTCTCGTTGCCTTATTACTTCCCTAAATTCGACAACAAGCGCATCTTGTCTGAATTTTGCAGGGACAAGCAACAGAACACGCTTGGCATCGCTCCATTGTTCTTTGCTTATATAATGGCGAAGTAGCCAATTATAGGGTTCAAGGTTCAATGAATATCCTTTTTGAACCGCACTCTCGTATTGGCATTTAGTCTGTTCTGTGTCATTTGCTTTCAGACACGACCTTGCCTTTATAACCTCTGTAACACCAGGCATTACCAAAGGCTGCTTGGTGGACTGTTGAGGTACATTTATAGAAGAAGGCAAGGAAACGTTCTCTGGCGTGTTTGTCTCCTTGCCTTTGTCGTTGCTGAATATGTCTTTTATCTTCTTGAATAGTCCCATGCGTTTTTTCTTTTGAGTGCAAAGGTAATGCAAAACGCTGATAATCAATTCGACTTGCTGTAAAAAGCATATACACGTTTGCATAGTTTAATAGCATGGATAACATATCAAAAGATATAGAATATGCTCCGATTACCAGGTTATCACTTTGTCAACTATCTCTTGTTGCTCAATGCTGCTTCTTCGTAGATAGATACGTGTCGTTTCGATACTTTCATGCCCCATAAGGTCTGCAAGCAGGGCAATGTCATTGAACTTCTCCAAGAAATTCTTAGCATAACGATGGCGGAACGAGTGAGGGTACACCACTTTTTCATTCAAGCCATACTTTACCGCATAGTTCTTCAACTGCTGTGATATGCCTCTTGTAGTAATACGCTCGCCAAAGCGATTAAGAAAGAGATAGCCACTTGTGCGATTGAGTGTCTGCAACCACTTTTCTGTTTCTGTGCGCAATGTCTTTGGGATATAGATACGCCGTATCTTGCCACCCTTGGTGTAGATGTCGTAATAGCCTACTTGCACGTGCTCAACCTTGATTTGCACAAGTTCGCTCACTCTGGCACCAGTCGCAGCTAAGAAACGCACCACAAAGTACCACTCCAAGTTGTCTTCCTTCTTCAATTTGTTCTTCAAGAAGGTGTAGTCGGCATTGCTGATGACATTCTCCAAATAAGAACGTTGCTGCACCTTGACCGACTTCAAGCGGAGTTTCGTCTTGCCTACAAATACAAGGTACTTGTTCATCGCCTGAATACGGAGGTTTACCGTCTTTGGCTTGTAAGTCTCAATCAAGTAGGTCTTGTAAACCAACAAGTTTCTCTTGTTCAGCTCTTTGTGTCGAGAGCCAAACTCCTTTACGGCATACAGATATGCCGAAATCGTGTTCTTAGCCATATTGCCTTGACTTAGGAACTCTTCAAATTTGTCTAATTCCATTTCTATTCGTTTATTAGTGAAACATTAAGTTGTCCTAATAAATAGGCATGGATTTGTTCTATGAGTTCCTATTATGAGAAGATACTCGTCACGGGAGAGGTGAAATGTATTGATGAGGAGATACCATTTGAGATACCCCAGGGGTGGGAATGGTGTAGATTAGTTGAGGTTGGAAAAACAGAAACAGGTACAACACCATCCAAATCTCATCCTGAATACTTTGGTGATTATATTCCATTTTTAGGTCCTGCAAACATACTAAATTCCAAAATTGTAAGTGTAACACAGGGATTGTCAGATATTGGAGTTGATTATGGGCGTATTGTACCAAAGAATACTATTTTGCAAGTCTGCATTGGAGGTTCTATTGGTAAATGCGCCATAACAGACAAGCCTGTTACTTTTAATCAGCAGATAAATTCTATAACGCCCTATTTGTGTAATGTGGAGTTTGTCCATATAGTTTTGCAATCAGAATACTTTAGGTTGGCAATAATGGATAAGGCTACAGGAACAGCAACCCCTATAATCAATAGGGGTAATTGGGAAACTTTGTTGTTCCCTTTACCACCAATAAATGAACAGGAAAGAATTGTTGCGAACATTACAGAGTTAACACATTTTCTTAGTATTTACAGCAATAAGCAAGAAGAACTTAATAAGTTAAATTCTAATATGTACCAACGCTTGAAGAAGGCTATTCTGCAAGAAGCCATCCAAGGCAAACTCGTTCCGCAAATTGCCGAAGAAGGTACAGCTCAAGATTTGCTCAAACAGATAAAAGAAGAAAAGCTGAAACTCGTAAAAGAGGGCAAACTAAAGAAGTCTGCCCTCAAAGATTCCGTTATCTTCAAAGGTGACGATAACAAGTATTGGGAGAAGAAAGGCACAACTTGTGAGTGCATTGACGAGGATATACCTTTTGATATACCAAAAAGTTGGGCTTGGGCACGTTTGGAAACAATCCTTAATACAGGCTCTGCTCGTAGAGTTCATGAAAAGGACTGGAGACAAGCGGGAATACCATTCTATCGAGCGAGAGAAATTGGCAAATTGGCTGATGAAGGTTTTGTTGATAACGAACTATACATAGACCTCTCTTTGTACGAAGACTTTTCTTCAAGTGGAGTTCCTTTGCCAAATGACCTAATGATTACAGCTGTGGGAACTTTGGGAAAAGTGTATATCGTAAAAGAAAGCGATAAATTTTATTACAAAGATGGAAGTGTACTGTGCTTGGCTAACAAGTATGGACTTTGTGCAGAATATCTAAAAATGGTGATAGAATCCCCTTTCTTTAAGGGACAATACAGACAAGAATCACAAGGAACAACAGTTGCAACATTGACAATGGTTCGCTTACAGAAGTATTTCATTCCAATACCACCATTGCAAGAACAATATAGAATTGTTGAAACGTATAGGTATATAGCAAGTATTATGAGTTGATAGACAACAGTCCTGTTTGTATAGACGAGTTTTTGCCGTTCCAAATACCCGAAACATGGACTTGGTGCAAGGTCAAAGACTTGTTGGAAATACAGACAGGTGCATCGTTCAAAAAAGAGCAAGCAAACGCAAATAAAAAAGGCATTAGAATATTGCGTGGTGGAAACATTCTACCCAATAAGTATATATTCAAAGATGATGATGTCTTTGTGTCAGAGGAGTTTGTCAATGCGAATACCATTCTAAAGAAGAATTGCATCATTACTCCTGCTGTAACCAGTTTGGAGAATATTGGTAAAATGGCAGTAATAGAAAAAGACTACAATAATGTTAGTGCTGGCGGTTTTGTATTCATCATTAACCCATACATTCAAGACTTTAATCATTCCTTGTTACTTGCGTATTTTCTTCAAAGTCCATTCTTAATTGAGGCTATGCGAGGAATAACAAAGAAGTCTGGTGCAGCTTTTTATAATCTTGGTAAAGAACGGTTGAAAGAGTTGTATCTACCATTGCCTCCAATGACAGAACAAAGTAGAATAGTAAGCAAAATAAATGAGGTTTTATCAAGTATTATGAGCAGATAGGAAGCGAAGTAACCGAGATAGAACTGCCTTTTGAAATTCCAAATTCTTGGTCTCTTGCTCGATTAAATGCAGTTTGCCAACTTACAGACGGCTTGAAAACCATTGGCAAGCAATGCTTGTTAGATGCAAGATTTTTGCGTGGTAAAAGTTCCGAGACTATTGCAGAACAAGGCAAACTTGTCCATAAAGGTGACAATATAGTACTTGTGGACGGTGAAAACTCTGGTGAAGTTTTCATCGTACCACAAGATGGCTATATGGGTAGTACATTCAAGCAGTTATGGATAAGTTCTTCAATGTACGAACCTTATGTTTTAGCTTTTATACAGTTCTATAAAGAGACATTGCGCAACTCCAAGAAAGGTGCAGCAATTCCACACCTCAACAAAGAACTTTTCTATGGTCTTATAATAGGCATTCCACCATTACAAGAGCAGAAAAGAATAGTCCAAAAGATAGAGTTGTCAGCGCAACTCTTGAAATAACTGGCTTATTTTGAAAGCAATACGCTCTTGTTCCTTTACAGGTGGTATCGGAATAAGAAAATCATTGAATTTGTTTTGGGTTAGTTGATTGATTGTGGTTGTATTACTCACATCTCTCAACTGCCCAAAGAACAAATCAGACTGCAAATAAGCAAACATATATTCGTAAATAGGAGTTTTACATATTGCCATAAATGCGCCAAATGTCATTGGCTCTGTCAAATTCCTTATAAGAGCCGATTTTCCAACTAAACGCTTGCTCCCATTTCTTGCACAAATTATAATATCATTCTCCTCTATAAGCAATTTTTCTGATATGGAAGAACTTACTCTTACAATATCATCTAATGCTAACTTGCCATTTCGTATATTACAGGAACGTAATACGATAATTCCTTTCTCATCAATATCTGTCGGTTTATACGTTAGACCAATATAAGAGTTTGATACATTACGAACTCTACACCATTCCCAATTACTTGGGATTTCAAAGGGAATTTCCTCAGTTATATCCAAGCATTTTTTGCCTATCTGCTCATAATACTTGTTATCATCACCACGGAAGATGACGGAAGTAGCCAAAGCAGACTTCTTCAGTTTGCCTTCTTTTACTAAATTCTGCTTCTCTGCCTTTATTTGTTCAAGCAGTTCTTGCGCTGTACCTTCTTCTGCTATTTGCGGTACAAGTTTTCCTTGAATTGCTTCCTGTAAAATGGACTTTTTTAACTGTTCCTTTATCTCCTCGTTCAAAAGATTCAATCTCTCTTGATATAGAGTATAATTATTTAAGAATGAAGACAATTGTGTTAGTTTCCCAACTATTCTATCTTGTTCCTTTGTTGGAGGTATAGGCAGCAACATTTTTGCAAGTGTTTTGCCATTACAATTTGGTTGAGCTGTAGCTATTGTACCATTTTTGAGTTGCTCCCAATACAATTGGCTCTCCATAAATAATTTCATGTAACGAGAATTAAGTAAAGAACTGTATCTCGTTCTTATCAAATACCCTGCATAAATGGCTCTTTCTGGTACTTCCTCAACTAAAAACGATTTTCCAACAGTACCACCTGTTCGTGCAAAGAGAATGTCGTTTACTTTCAACAAGTATGTATCAATATCGTTTTCTTCGATTTGACAATATGGCACATTGTCCCAAAGAACGCAATTTTCTTGTATGTCGCTAATGCGAACCATTTTTATTGCACCATGTTCCAATGCTGGAGCATTATATCCATATTGAATAGATTGGGATATATTACCCCAACGCTCCCATTCCCACCCATTAGGAACATCAAATGGTATCTCCTCATCAATACATTTCACCTCTCCCGTGACGAGTATCTTCTCATAATAGGAATTGTCCTCACCACGGTAGATAATGGATGCGTTCTTGTCACGCTTGATTTTCTTCTCCTTGATCAAGCGTTCTTTCTCTTGGCGAATCTTATCAAGCAAAACGCTTGCTGGTTCGTCATTAGGGTCTTGCGGTACAAGTTTTCCCTGTATCGCCCATTGTAATATGCTATTCTTTAATTGCTTTCCGTTCATTGTAATTTTCTATCGTTAGAAATCATTGTCCTTATTCTTCTGCTTCAAGAAGAACTGATAAAGTTTCTTGCCTATTTTATCTTTGGCAAATGTCCGCTCATGCTCAATAGGTATGGTAGATAACCTTATCTTAGCCACGCCTTTTTTCAACAACTCAAATTGTTGTGGACTTATCTTGAATTGAGCTGTAGAACTGATTTCTGTCACTGGAAGGACTATATTGCCAGAAACAATACCTGCCGTTTCGGAGCCGCTACCAATCTGAGAACCATAAAGTTTAATAACTTCACCATCGAATGTTTTCAACAACATGGTTGATTCTTTCAGGAAATTCAGTCTGTCTGACTTTACGGTTGCGATAATGTAATATGCCGTATCTTGCTTTGCAACGCTATATTTCATATTGCATCCCTCGGCAGCCAAAGGTCGATATGTATATCCAACCGTTTGTGCATTTATATTGATACTGCACATAGTCAGTACAATAGACAAAATGATTAGTATTCCAATATTACTTTTCATAATTATTCTATAAAATCGAAATGTCCTTATTTTATTGTTGTTACTCTGCTTCGTCCAACAATCTGTCAAGTTGCGCTTGCAGTTCTTCACGCTTTGGCAAATAGAGTTGGTAACGTGCCACAAACAATTGATTGGTTATGCCTTCCAAGGCATACTCCATCAGAAGTTCGTCTTTTCTTGCTCCCAAAACTATGCCAATGGGTGGATTATCGTCAGGTTGACACACTTCTGTTTTGAAGTAGTTCAAGTAGAGGTTCATCTGCCCAATATCACCATGCTTTATCTCTGCTCGCTTCAAATCAATCAACACATAGCATTTCAAGATACAGTGGTAGAACACCAAATCCACCTTGAACTGTCGGCTTCCTATCTGCATGGAGTATTGTCTGCCCACAAATGCAAAACCACGTCCCATTTCCAAAAGGAACTGCTCCATGTGGTCTTTAAGAGCCTTTTCTAAGTCACTCTCCTTATAGCGTTTCTGTTTGGGAAGTCCTGCAAATTCAAGCACGAAAGGGTCACGGATGATGTCTTGCGGAGTTTGTACTTGATGCCCCTCGTTTGCCAAAGCAAGAACTCCAGCCTTGTCTGTGCTTAGTGCAAGTCGCTGAAACAGACAGCTCTTCATCTGTCTTTTCAGTTCCCTAACTTTCCAACATTCCTTGATGGATTCCTTATAATAGAACTGCATTTCAAGTGCATTATCACACTTCAACAGTTCATAGTAATGGCTCCATGTCAATTTGTGGGACAGTGTCCCACATTTTGGGAATGCCAAGTATAACTTACGCATATAGGTAAGATTTGTTCGGTTAAAACCTTTACCATTTCTTGCTGTCAAATCCTTTGCAAGGTTTACAAGTAACCTTTTGCCATATTCAGCTCTTTGTTTACCACCCTGTTCAAATTCAACGATATACTTTCCAGTTTGCCAGTTGGCATCAAGCAATTCCGTATTGACCGCAGCAATGGCTTTTGACTTCGCCTCACCCCATAGCGTGGTTATGTTGTCTATCAACTTCTGATAGGCAGCATCATTTATGTTTGTCAAATCTTTATTCTCCATGCCAATCTTTTAGATTTGTGGAACACCGTTCCACATTTTACAATTCGTCCACATTTACATTTATCCCCAAGATACGCTGTATCTCTGCTAATGTCTTATCAATTTCATGATCAAGAGCTTTGCGCTTCTTGAAATAGTCGGCAAGCAGTTCGGCAGGAGGCAAGATTTCTTCATCCTCTTTCGGGAACTTGCACAAGTCGAAGTTGCAATCGGTGGCGATAAGGTCTTCAACTGAATAGCAACGAGATTTCTCGTCACCATCAGCAATAATAATCTCCTTACGGTCGTTCCACCACTCACGGATTGGGTCGCAATGTTCCGACTTCATAGATTTTGTCTTGGAGAAATGCTTGTAACCCTCTGGCATATCCAAACGATAGAACCACGTTTCCTTTGTAGAATAACCTTCTGGAGCACCCTCCGCACTGGTATTGTCGAAGAACAAAATGTTCGTGGCAATCGAAGTGTAAGGTGCAAAGATACTGCCTGGCAAACGGATAATGGTATGCAAGTTGAAATCTCTGAGTAGCTTGGTCTTGATGGCTATCTTTGTGTTGTCCGCTCCAAACAGAAAACCGTCTGGGACAATGACCGCTGCACGACCATTCTTCTTCAGTCGGTACATGATGAGAACCATGAACAAGTCAGCAGTCTCGCTACTGCGCATATCAGAAGGGAAATGTGACTTGACATCCGACTTCTCGTTTCCACCGTATGGTGGATTCATTAACACAACATCAAACTTGTCGCCGTCTGTATAGTTGAGTACATCTTTTGTAAGCGAGTTGTCGTGATATACCAATGGCGTGTCAATACCATGCAGCAACAGGTTTGTCACACATAGCATATATGGGAATTGTTTCTTTTCTATGCCAAATACAGACTGATTGTACTCTTTGCGGTCTTCTGCAGTCTTTACCTTCTTGTCCAATTCACCCAGCCAACTTGTGATGAAACCTCCTGTACCACAAGCGAAGTCTGCCATTTTCTCACCAATCTGCGGATTGACTATCTCTGCCATAAATTCGGTCAAGGCTCTTGGGGTGTAGAACTCACCAGAGGAACCTGCCGACTGCATTTCTTTGAGGATTGTCTCGTATATCTCACCGAAAGCATGACTTTCCTCATAGTCACCAAGGTTCAAACCGTCAATCACATTCAGCACTTGACGAAGTTGAACGCCATCTTTCATATATTGATTGGCATCCTCAAATGTGGTCTTTACAATCGCCTGACGGATAGGGGTAGTTGGTGTTACCTCTATGTTTTTGAGTTCCACAAACAATGTGTTGTTGACAAACGAAAGTAGCTCATCACCAGTCAAGGCATTACCGCTTCCATCGTCATGCGCCCAGTTGCGCCAACGGCATTCTTCTGGAATAATAGACTTGTAATCATCATCGTCCAACTCCCAATCATTCTCTTTCTCGTCATAGACTTTCAAGAACAGCATCCACGCCATTTGTTCTATGCGTTGCGCATCACCGTTGATACCGGCATCATTGCGCATTATATTGCGTCTGTCTCTTATACACATCTCCGAGCCCACGAGACGCGTAGTAATCTCGTA
>OWII01001302.1_pt1 | contig 10135 bp, 8 predicted proteins | sample 1732591 | NCBI WGS metagenome assembly OWII01 (sample SAMN05065732, study PRJEB22554) | human gut metagenome | biome: ENVO:2100002; feature: ENVO:00000062; material: ENVO:00002003 | host: Homo sapiens | place: USA | reverse complement strand
CGAGATTACTACGCGTCTCGTGGGCTCGGAGATGTGTATAAGAGACAGCTATAACGTCGTGGGCGTGGTCACCACGCCCGACAAACCCGCCGGCCGCGGGCAGAAACTCCACCGGAGCGACGTGAAACTGGCCGCACTCGAACTGGGGCTGCCGGTATTGCAGCCCGAGAAACTCAAGGCCCCGGAATTCGTCGCGGCGATGCAGGCACTGCGGCCCGACCTGGGGATCGTCATCGCATTCCGGATGCTGCCCGAGGTAATCTGGGCCATGCCGCGCCTGGGGACGTTCAACCTCCACGCCTCGCTGCTGCCGCAATACCGCGGTGCGGCGCCCATCAACTGGGCAGTCATCAACGGGGAGACGGAAACGGGCGTCACGACCTTCCTGCTGAACCAAGAGATCGACAAAGGCGCCATCATCGGACAGGTTCGCGTGCCGATCCTGCCCGAAGACAACGTGGGTTCGCTCTACGACAAACTGATGCACAGGGGCACGTCGCTGGTGACCGAAACCGTCGACAGGATCGCCGCAGGCGACATCAGCCCCATCGAACAGCAGCACGTCGACGAATCGGCACTGCACCCGGCGCCCAAGATATTCAAGGAGGACTGCCTCATCGACTGGTCGTGGGACGGACGCAGGATCGTGAATTTCGTACGCGGGCTGTCGCCCTATCCGGCAGCCTGGACGGAACTATACAGGGAAGGCTCACAGATGCCGCAGGCGGCCAAGATATATTCGGCCGCTTTCGAACCCGCCGCCCACGGCGAAAAACCCGGCAGCATCGAAAGCGACGGCCGCACGCTGCTCCGCGTAGCCTGCGCCGACGGCTGGATCGCCCTCGGGGAGATCCAGATAGCCGGGAAGAAACGCCTCGCCGTACGCGAACTGCTGCTCGGCCTGCGCGACATAGGGCGGTACAGGTTCCGGGAATAAAGGGCGAGGGCAGGGACGCCCGCCAGCCTGCAATGCCCGGCTGCAGACGCCCCGCTCCGACAAAGACATTACGAAACTCCCCGGCTCGATTCACGAGCCGGGGAGTTTCATTGCGCGACAACCGCCATGCGCCCGAACCATTCCGGGGCAACAACAGCCGGAGTCTGACCGGGCGGCAGGAGTTTCATTGCGCGACAACGATGTCATGCGCCCGAACCATCCCGGGACAACAACTGCCGGAAGCCATTGCACGAGCCAGGGATTCGCAGCCGAAGCATACGCAATGCGCCCCTTCGCGACGGCTATTCGATCACGATATCCGCCGTAAGGAAATAGTGGTCGCTGGGATACTTGCCGCCGACACAGTCTTTTACCAATGCGGAGGAGACGACCCGGATACCCGTGCCTTTCAGGAAAATGTAGTCGATACGCCCGGGCGTCCCCTTCTTCGGCTTATAGGCATCGCCCTCGAACCGGTGGAACGACATCTGCTCCGCATCCTCGCCGTTGGCCTCGACGAACGCATCGACCCAGCCGGCACCGGCAAGCACCCCGGCAACGGGGTTCGAAGGCCTGGAATTGAAATCCCCGGCCAGCACCTGCGGCACACCGGCAGGATACTGCGACGTTTCCTCCTCCACGGCCCGCACCTGCGCAAGCCGCGCCTCGTGCGAAATATGGTCGAGGTGCAGGGACAACACCCGGAACTCGCGCCCCGAACGGCGATCCCTGAGCCGTACCCAATTGACATGGCGCGGGCGGGCCGTGCCCCACGACGAGGAGCCGCCCACGAGCGGGGTGTCCGACAGCCAGTAAACCCCGGCGCCCGTCATCTCGTAGCGCCTCTTCGAGAACATCACGAGGTTCTTGGCGATACCGTGGTACTCCCGGTCGGGCAGGGCATCCGTCTCGGGGCCCGGGTAGCCGAAGACGAAATACCCCGGGAACATCCGGCACATGTCCTCGTACTGGCCGACGGTCACCTCCTGCAGGCAATAGATATCCGCTTTGCAGCGCTTCATCACCCGCTCGCAAACATATTTACGCACAGACCAGCCGTTTCCGCCCTCCTCATCCTGCGGCAGGGCCACCCGGATATTGCACGACACCACGCGGTGTACGCCGCGCCCCCGGGCGGCGGCCATGCCGCACAGCAACAGCGCGGCACACACGATCAGAATCCGTTTCATACCGATCTTACCTTAATAATTAATACTGCCCCAACAAGTATTTTAGAAACACACACGGAAGCATATAAAAAACAAACAGAAACAATAAAACACACAATAATACAAAAAAAAAGAAATAATAAAGCATAAAATAAGCACAAAAAGAATAAAATAATTTTACCTTTGCATTACCGGCCCGCCGGAATGGAGCCGGAACCAACCGCAAAAAAACACGATCCACACCTAACGAACCATGAAGGAAACATACGTCATAGGCATCGACTACGGCACGGATTCCGTGCGTGCCCTTCTGGTGGATGCCGCGACAGGCGAAACAATCGCCGACTCGGTATTCAGCTACCCGCGCTGGGGCAGACAGGAATACTGCTCCCCGGCGGAAGCGTGCTTCCGCCAGCATCCGCAGGATTATCTCGATGGCCTGCGCCACGTGATCGGCGAAGTGGTGGCCGCACGGCCCGACGCGGCGCCGCATATCAGGGCGGTTTCGGTCGACACGACGGCCAGCACGCCGTGTCTGGTAGACCGCACGTGCACGCCGCTGGCGCTGCGCCCCGAATACGCCGACGACCCGGACGCGATGTTCGTCCTGTGGAAAGACCACACGGCGCAGCGGGAGGCGGAGGAAATCACCGCCCTGTGCGCCAGCAGCGAGATCAATTATGCCCGCCATTCGGGCAACCATTACTCGGCCGAATGCTTCTGGGCCAAATGCCTGCACCTGCTGCGCGGCAGCCGGCGGCTCCGCCGCGACGCATATGCCATGGTCGAGCTCTGCGACTGGATACCCGCCGTGCTCACCGGGGCGGACGATCCCTCCGCGATACGCGCCAGCCATTGCGCCGCAGGGTCGAAACAGATGTGGGCCGAGGCCTGGGGAGGATTCCCCCCAGAGGCGTTTTTCGAAGCACTCGACCCCGCATTGCTACCCATCGTGCGCAACATCAGCAAGACGAACCGCACGTGCGACCACGCAGCCGGGACGATCACGCCCGCGTGGGCGCAGGCGCTCGAACTTCCCGAGGGGGTCGTAGTAGGGGTGGGCAACATCGACGCCCATGCGGGAGCCGTAGGCGCCGGAATCCGCTGCGGCACGGTCGTGCTCAACCTCGGCACCTCGGCCTGCCACATGGCGCTGATGCCTTCGGATGAGATGGGCGGACGCCTCGTCGAAGGGATATTCGGACAGGTGGACAGCTCGATCGTACCCGGCATGGTCGGGTTCGAAGCCGGGTTATCCGCCTTCGGGGATGTCTATGCGTGGTTCAGGAACCTGCTGTGCTGGCCCCTGGAAGAGTTGCTCGTGCAGCCTGGGGCACCCGACGCGCAGGCCCGGCAGCGGCTGGCCGAAGAGTGCCGCGACAAAATCATGGGCAGGCTCGCCGAAGAGGCAGAGCGGCTGGAGCTCCGGGCGGACATGCCGCTGGCGACGGACTGGCTCAACGGCCGCCGCAACCCGTACCCCGCGCCGGAACTGACCGGGACGCTCACGGGGCTGCGGCTCTCGACGACGGCGCCCGAAATATACTACGCCTTCGCCGAAGCGACGGCGTTCGCCACGAAGGCGATCCTCGACCACCTCGCAGCGAACGGCGTGGCGATCGAGCGCCTCACGGGGATCGGCGGCATATCGCAGAAATCGCCCTTCGTCATGCAGCTGCTGGCCGACGTAACCGGCCGGGAAATCTCGGTCATCGACTGCAAACAGGCCTGCGCCATGGGTTCGGTGGTCTACGCCACGGTCATCGCGGGCTGCTACGGCTCGGTGGAGGAGGCGCAGCGGGCGCTCTGCAACTTCCCTTCACGGCGCTATACGCCCCGCGCGGAACGCCACCCGTTGCTCATGCAGCGATACGAACGCTACAAAGCCCAGGGAGGGCTCCCGCAACGCTAACCGACACGCAAACCCATACAACCGACGACACGCATGAACCTGCTGAACAACCCGGAAAAACGGAAATGGATGATCGTGGTGACGATCTTCATCGCCATCATCTGCAATTACCTCGACCGCCAGTTGCTTTCGATCCTCAAGCCGACGATCAAAGCGGCCTTCGACATGAACGACGACGGCTATGCCTTCATCGTCAACATCTTCCTGATATGCTACGCCGTCATGTATCCCATATCGGGCATCCTGGTCGACCGGTTCGGCCCGAAAAAGGTGATGTTTCTGGGCATCCTGGCATGGTCGGCGGCCTGCATCGGAGGCGGCCTTTCGACCAATATGGAACAGTTCGCATTTTTCCGCGGGCTGCTGGGGCTGGCCGAGCCCACGATCTTCGCCGGGCAGATCGTCGCCGTGACCGTCTGGTTCGAAAAACGCCAGCGTGCCACGGCCAACAGCCTCTGTACGGCGGGCGGTTCGATCGGCACGGTCGTGGCCCCGATCGTCATCGCATGGCTCTCGACGATCTTTCCGTGGAACGACGTCTTCGTCCTGGCCGGGGCCATCGGCATCCTGATCGCCATCGTTTGGATGGCCGTCTACGCCGACCCGCCCAAAGAGATACTCGACGTCACGCTCAGCGAAAGCGCCGCCAACCGGCACCACGGCAAAGCCTTCACGTGGGGCGGGCTCTGGAAGACACGCACGCTGTGGGGCGTGCTGCTCATCCGTTTTGTCAGCGATCCGGTCTGGTATTTCTGTCTCTTCTGGCTGCCCGGTTACCTGCAGGAGGATTCGGGACTGACGCTCATACAGGTGGGATGGGTCGGCTGGATCCCGTTCCTGTTCGGCGCCGTGGGCGGCGTATTGACCTCGGCATGGTCGGACAAAATGGTACGCAAGGGCATGGATCCTCTGCGCGCGCGCAAGCGCATGATGACGCTGGTGGCCGTCGCGGCACCCCTGTGCATCTTCACGCCCTATTTCAACGCCCTGCCGCCGTACTGGAACGTCGCGGCCATCATCGCCTCGTTCAGCCTGATCGCCATCATGTGCCTGAGCTGGCTCTACACGATCTGCGTGGTGATCGCCGAGGCATTCCCCGTACGCAACGTAGCCAGCGTAGTCGGCATCACGGCAGGCTTCGGGGCCGTGGGCGGAGCGATCTTCAACTACTACGTCGGGCAACTGCTGAGCACCATGGGACCGTCGCTTTTCCTCGTAATGGGCGTCCTGCACTGGATCGCTGTCGTGATACTCTGGAAAATGACACGCCCCGAAATCCCGCAGGAAAAACAAGCTGTACAAAAATAAAAACCGAAACCATGGAAAAGAAAATTACGACCGTCCGCGAACCCGCCCGCGACATCCCCGTACGCGCATCGGCGGACATACTCATCGTCGGCGGGGGCCCGGCGGGGCTCATGGCCGCACAGGCCGCAGCGGGCGAGGGACTGAAGGTAATGCTGATCGAAAGCCGCGGCTACTTGGGCGGGAACCTCACGATCGGGCTCCCGATCCTGGGATTCCTGGGGCAGAAGGGCAACCAGATCATCGAGGGGCTCCCGCAGCGGTTTATCGACCGGCTGCAGGAGCGGGGCGCCGCGAGCGGACACCGACCCTGCAAGCTTCACGTAAGTCTGACGATCATCGACCCGGAGGAGAGCAAGACCCTCGCACAGCAGTTGATGGAGGAGGCCGGCGTCGAGGTACTGATGTATGTTTTCTGCACCGACGTCATCAGGGAGGGCAACGAAGTAAAGGGGGTGGTCATCGAAAGCAAGGCAGGGCGCGAGGCGATCCTCGCCCGCACCGTGATCGACTGTACGGGCGACGCCGACGTGGCCTTCCGTGCCGGCGTCGAGTGCCGCAAAGGCGATGCCGAGGGCGGCATGCAGCCCCCGACGCTGATGTTCTCGATGCGCGGTGTCGCCACGCAACGCCTGCGCGACGCGATCGCAGAGCACCCGGACATCTATGACATGGACATCATGCCTGCGGAGTCGTTCCGCAACGAGAAGTTCATCACCGTGGGGCTTCGCAACCAGATCGCCAAGGCACGCGAGGCGGGGATCGACCTCCCGGTGGCCCGCACGATCCTTATCACGGGCATGTCCGAGGACGAAATATGGGTCAACATGTCGCGTGTGAACGGCGTAGACCCGACTGATCCCGGGAGTTACACCCGTGGGGAGATCGAAGCCAGGAAGCAGGTTTACCGAATCCGGAAATACCTGCGGCAGTTCGTCCCGGGGTTCGAAAACGCGTGGATGGATCGGGTGGCACCGTTCATGGGTATCCGCGAGAGCCGCGTCACGGTCGGGAAATACGTCCTCACGGCCGAGGATATCCTGGCCTGCCGACACTTCGACGACGCCATTGCCGTAGCCAGCTATCCCGTCGACCTGCACCATCCCAAAGGCGGGGACTGCACGCTGGAATACTGCGGCGACTGCTACGACATCCCGTACCGGGTGCTTGTGCCCGAAAAGGTCGAAAACCTGCTCGTCGCAGGCCGCTGCGCCTCGTTCACCCACGAAGCGATGGCCTCGACACGCGTGATGTCGACCTGCATGGCCCTCGGCGAAGCCGCCGGACGCGCCGCACGCATCGCCCTGCGGGACGGAGTGAAACCGTCGCAGGCCGACGTGGCGAAGCTGCGCAGCGAATTGAAACGAACCGGAGCCTACCTCCGATGACGGTACGGATCATGCGGTTTACGAAACTGCTGCTCGGCCTCGGCCTGGCGGCCTGTGCATGGCCCCTGTCCGGACAGAACGCCCGCCAGGAGATTTATGCCGACCCCGACAAAGCCGGCGGGGTATACTATGCCTACACGTACGACAATCCGGCCCGGACTCCCGCGCCCGAAGGTTACGAACCTTTCTACATCAGCCACTACGGCCGCCACGGCTCACGCTGGCTGCTCAGGGCGTCGGAATATACGGAGGTGTTGGAAACTTTCGGCAAGGCCGCCCGCGAGGGCGCCTTGTCGGAGTTCGGGCAGGATGTCTTACGCCGCGTGGAACGGGCCTGTTCGGACGGCGAGGGCAGGGCGGGCGACCTCACGCCGCTGGGTGCCGAACAGCATTACGGGATCGCGGAACGGATGTTCGAATCCTACCCGGAGGTCTTCCGGGGCAACGCGCGTGTCGACGCACAATCGACCGTCGTGGTACGCTGCGTGCTGAGCATGGCGGCATTCTGCGACCAGCTGCGGAGGATGAACCCGGAACTGGAAATCACGCGGACGGCCAACAACCGCACGACCCGCTACCTGAACTTTTTCAGCACGGCGGCAAACCCCGGGCCCGCCCCGGAGTACCTGAACCTGCTGAAAAGCGAGAGCTGGATAGAGGCCGAAGAGGGATTCCGGGAAAGCCGGATGCATCCGGAGCGCCTGATGGCCAGGTTATTCGCAGGCGGAAAAGTTCCGGCGGACATCGACCAGCGGGAGCTGATGCAACAGCTCTGGGCCCTGGCCGTAAACGAACAGGACACCCGCAGCGGAATCACATTCCGCGACCTGTTCACCCCCGATGAACTGTATGCCGTCTGGGAGTGCGTCAACTACCGTTTCTACCATCAGCGCGGCCCCGGGGCGCTCAACCGGGGATATGCCCTGCGCTATGCGACAGCGCTGCTCGAAGAGATCATCGCCCGCGCCGACAGTGCGCTCGTGCGGGGCGTGCCCGCCGCCGACCTGCGCTTCGGGCACGACGGCAACCTCATGCCGCTGACCTGCCTGATGGCGTTCGACGGCTGCACGGCCGAGGTTTCCGACCCGGGTCTGATCGCGGACGCATGGCGCGATTACCGTATTTCACCGATGGCGGCCAACATCCAGATGATCTTTTACCGGAAAGAGGGGACGGCGGACATCCTGGTCAGGATACTCCACAACGAACATGAAATGTATCTTCCGCTCGCCTCCGCAAGGCCGCCGTACTACAAATGGGATGACCTGCGGGCCTTCTACCACCGAAGGATCGCCGAAGCGAAAGGCACGGCCGCGGAACCGCCGTCAGCAGGTGCGCTCCAGGCTCCCGGAGCATAACCGGCAGCAGGGCTTCCGATCCGGGAGGCCCGACGTATCCAACGAAGGGGAGGGGGCTTTATAAAGCCTCCCTTTCCCGTAGCGCGTTGCATTATTCTTACTCTCCGATTTTCAGATCAGCCCTTAAAACCCGTCCGCTCAGGGTCGATAAAGAAATCGTAATTACCTGGGCTTCGGACAACCGGGAGTTTTCGTCTGAAAAATCGAGTCGTAAAAACCCGTCCTGCAACAATTCCATATCTGCGGCAGTCAGTTCATCGGCATGTTTACGGATATGGGTCAATCCACCCTTTGCATGATCTTTCAATGTCGGCGCAAAAGAGTAAGCCGTGAAATAGCACAAGTCATTCAACGTACTTCCGGCGGAATGCCCCTCGCCCCATGAAATACTGCTCCTGATTTCGATCCCGGTAAAATTTTCCGCATAGCTTACGTAGTTTCCTACGGTATATCCGAAATCTACCGTGATATAATCGCTGAAATCATCGTTGTGCTTAACAGCCAGCTCCTTGAACTTAGCGACCTCCGAAGCATTTTCCGACGTTATACCATATTTCTTACCGGAGAAATACAACTCCAGGGTCGTTGCATTCAGTTGCCGGACATACATCTTTTCGACCTCCAAATAAGCGTCGACCAGATACTCCTTATAAATCCGGTATGTTCCGGTGTCGTTATTATTTTCAGAGGAGTCGCACCCGGAAAACAAAGGGATCATCATCAGAATATTACAATATAATAACCATTTCATATGAATCATCTTTGGTATTGAATAAGTTTTTTTATCTTTCCACAAACTATTCCGGATTATTGTGCGACTAACTCCGTAATAGCCGTTCCATTACAACCTCCCGGGCCATAATGAAAATCAGATTTAAATGCCAGCCATAATATTTAATATTTTAATATATACACCCAAATATAACAAAAACAAAAACACTCCTCCCGAGAAATATATAGATTCTGCAGGGTAACAGACAAAACAACCGCGGAATCAATATAAAAGGGGGCTTTGCAAAGCCCCCCCCTTTACATTGCCGGCCGGAACCGGACTATCCCTTGATAGCTATGCCTTTGCCGAGTTTTTTCTCGATCTCCTCCTTCGGGAGAGGACGGGTGCAGAAGAACCAGTCGTAGCATTTTACCCCTTCGGGCTGGTCGTCCATATCCTCGCCCTGCATCGGGACGATCACCTCGTCGCCCGGACGCCAGTCGGCCGGCATGGCGACCCCGAATGCGTCGATGGACTGCAAACCCACCAGGACACGCTTTATCTCCTCGAAATTGCGTCCCAGAGCCAGCGGATAGTAGATCATCGCGCGCAGTTTGCCCTCGGGATCGACGAAGAATACGGCACGCACGGCTGCCGTCTAGCTTTCACCGGGCTGGATCATGCCGTAAAGGTTCGCCACCTTCATCGACACGTCGTCGATGATCGGGAACTCGACCTTGATATCCTTCATGCCCCGGTATTCGATCTTCTCACGGATCGTACGCAGCCATGCGATATGGCTGTTGCGGCTGTCGACCGACAATCCGATCAGTTCGCAGTTCAAAGCCCTGAATTCGGCCGTACGGGCACCGAACGTGAGCACCTCGGAGGTGCAGATCGGCGTAAAGTCGGCGGGGTGGCTGAACAGGATCACCCATTTGCCCTTGTAGTCGGCGGGAAAGCTGATCTTTCCCCGTGTTGTCATCGCTTCGAATGCCGGGACGGGTTCCCCCAGGCGCGGCAGTTGCTGTTCGTTCTTTTCCATAATCCGAAATATTAGTTTTATGCCGGGGCCCGCAAAGTCGGTGCCGATGGATGCGAACCGGGGATCTTTCTACTAAATTACGGTTTTTACAGGAATAGTCCTAATCCGGAACCCTCTGGTTTGCGCGGAAATACGGAAGCGTATACACAAACGGCTCTTTTGGGTAGGGCACGGCTTCCCCGGACGATCGCGGCGTCCGGAAAGGACATCGCACCGATGGGGGGGGGAACCGGAATACGGGGGCAGGCTCAGCCAACGGGCTGTCTCTTATACACATCTCCGAGCCCACGAGACGCGTAGTAATCTCGT
>OWII01001278.1_pt1 | contig 10315 bp, 10 predicted proteins | sample 1732591 | NCBI WGS metagenome assembly OWII01 (sample SAMN05065732, study PRJEB22554) | human gut metagenome | biome: ENVO:2100002; feature: ENVO:00000062; material: ENVO:00002003 | host: Homo sapiens | place: USA | reverse complement strand
CGAGATTACTACGCGTCTCGTGGGCTCGGAGATGTGTATAAGAGACAGGGCTTATACTTACCTCTTAATAATTTTGCCACCTTAGAGCCGAGACGACCTAATACTTGGTCTGTTGCATCTACAACAACCCATTCCTTCTTCACGGTCTCCTTATTGGCCGAAATGGTCTTGTAACTTAAAGTATTCATTCTTTAATTTAAAAATAAAATTGTTACTACTAAAAAAACTTTAAATTCCTTTTTCTGCGATTCCCTAACCACCCTTCCAGGCCAATGAAAGAGCTATTAACACGCAGGTTCTAAGACTTTTATCGTCTTTTTGATAATAATCGGCTTGCAAAATTACTACTTTTCAATCAAACGGCCAACAAAATCCACAAACTTTTTCTCCCTTTCTTAGAGTTCAAGGCGCATGATATAATCATTCATATAGAACCCGTTACCGATATCGAAATCGCCTTCACGGTCGATGCGCATGCCCATACGGCGATAAAAACCAAGCGCAGGATTTTGCCGGTTCACGTTCAGCTCTATCGCCCGCGCCTCCGGACAAACCCGTCTTACATACGCCACGGCATGACGGAACAAGGCACTTCCACAATGGCATCCCTGAAAATCAGGCAAAACATAAATTTTCTCCAGATGGAACACTCCGGCATCCTCCGGCCGCACAGACACATAACCGGCCGGCTCTCCCTCTACATGAATAATAAAATAGACATGACCTTCCTTCGTCATCTGGCAGCGCAAGCTGGCTTCGTCATACATCCAGTGCATCATATACTCGATCTGCTCCGGCGTCAGTATGGCCTGGTAAGTCGGCGGAAAAGCTTTCCAAGCCAAGCGGTTTATCAAGCCGCAATCTTTTATTGTAGCTTTCCTTATGGTATGTCGGAGGGCTAAATTACGTGTGCTCATTATCTTATGTTCCTTTATACTATGGACAAAGATAACGCTTTCTCATGCTTCCCACAATCCAACGCTTATTTTTCAAACCCCATCGTTGATAATTTAACACAGGACATGCCCACGGCCATCCCTCATAAGCGGCAGCCGGACTTACCCCAAAACGATATGCCCTTTCTGTTCGACTCCCCAAAAAAGCCATACCTCCAAACCTACAAAAAACAAGACACAGCACATCCCAAAATCAATCTCCTGAGAACGAAAAATCAATCTCAGGCGAACGATTTTTCACCTTCAGGAGAAAAAAATACGAATCTACGGAGAATGATAAAGCGCTATAATACAAGCGTTTGCCACATTCTTAATCTAAGACAAAGTAAGCTTACAAAAAAAGGATACCCGCCAGCGGGCATCCTTCTCTTATATCTGTCTCCCACGCAGGAGAGCAACAGGTTTAGAACTCTGCGTTCTTCGGGGTACGGGGGAAAGGAATGACATCGCGGATGTTCTGCATTCCGGTGACGAACAAAATCAAACGCTCGAAACCCAAACCGAAACCACTATGCGGACATGTTCCGAAACGACGGGTGTCGAGATACCACCACATGTCCTTCATCGGGATATTCAGCTCCTCGATACGGGCCATCAACTTGTCATAGTTCTCTTCACGCTCGGAACCACCGATGATCTCGCCGATTTGCGGGAACAACACGTCCATGGCACGCACCGTCTTCCCATCGTCGTTCATCTTCATGTAGAAAGCCTTGATTTCCTTCGGATAATCCGTCAGAATGACGGGACGCTTGAAATACTCTTCCACCAAGTAACGCTCATGTTCGCTGGCCAAATCGGCCCCCCAATATATCGGGAATTCGAACTTGCGGCCGTTCTTCACAGCTTCCTCCAGAATCTCGATACCTTTCGTATAGGGCAAACGCACAAAGTCGTTCTCCACCACGAAGTTCAGACGTTCGAGCAACGTCTTGTCGATCATCTTGTTCAGGAAAGCCAAATCGTCCTGGCAATTATCCAAAGCCCAACGCACGCAGTACTTGATGAAGTCCTCTGCCAAATCCATATTGTCACGGATGTCGTTGAAAGCCACTTCGGGTTCGATCATCCAAAATTCAGCCAAATGGCGCGGTGTGTTGGAGTTCTCCGCACGGAACGTAGGGCCGAAAGTATAAATGGCACCCAAAGCCGTGGCCCCCAACTCTCCTTCCAACTGTCCGGATACGGTCAGCGAAGTCGTCTTGCCGAAGAAATCGTCGGAATAGTCTATCTTTCCTTCGTCGTCCTTCTTCAGGTCATAGAGGTTCTTCGTAGTCACCTGAAACATCTGTCCGGCTCCTTCGCAGTCACTGCCCGTAATAATCGGTGTATGAAAATAAAAAAAGCCATGTTCATGGAAATAACGATGGATGGCCATCGCCATGTGATGACGGATACGGAACACCGCACCGAACGTATTGGTACGCAAACGCATGTGGGCATGCGTACGCATATATTCCATGCTCTGCCCTTTCTTCTGCATCGGATAATCCGAACCGCATGTACCCAACACCTCTATTTCACGGGCCTGGATCTCCACGGCTTGTCCCGAACCTACACTTTGCACCAATTCACCTGTCACACTCAGGCAAGCCCCGGTCGTGATGAGTTTAATCAGTTCATCATCAAACTTATCCGCATCGGCCACTACCTGTACATTATTAATCGTCGACCCGTCATTCAAAGCGATAAAGTGGACAGATTTGCTGCCACGGCGCGTACGCACCCAACCTTTTACATTGACCTCCGAACCGTAGTCCTCACGTTTCAGTACATCTATAATCTTTATTCTACGAATAGTTTCCATTCTTTTCATCTTTATGATATCCTATCATTCGAACGCCCCCATGCGCAACATGTTGACCTCCTGCTCTGTCAGGAATCTCCAGTCGCCTCGACGGACGTTCTTTTTCGTCAACCCGGCAAACAACACGCGGTCGAGCTTCACCACACGGTAACCTAAAGCTTCGAATATGCGGCGCACAATACGGTTTTTACCGGAATGAATTTCAATACCGACCTGTTTCTTATCGGTAGGACTGGCATAGTCGATGGCGTCTGCACGTATTTCCCCGTCTTCCAACGTGATGCCCTCGGCAATCTGCCGCATATCGGCAGCCGTTACGTTCTTGTCGGTCGTCACATGGTAGATTTTCTTTTTCAGGAATTTGGGATGTGTCAGCTTGGAAGCCAGTTCCCCATCGTTAGTAAACAACAATACCCCCGTAGTGTTACGGTCAAGACGTCCCACCGGATAAATACGTTCACGACAAACGTTCTTGACCAAATCCATTACGGTCTTGCGGTTTTGCGGATCGTCGCTCGTAGTCACGTAATCTTTCGGCTTGTTCAGCAGGACATACACCTTACGCTCGATGCTCACCGGCTGCTCGTGGAACTTCACTTCATCCGTACGTTTTACCTTCGTTCCCAACTCTGTAACCACCGTCCCGTTGACGCTCACTACACCTGCCGTAATAAATTCGTCCGCTTCACGACGGGAACAAACTCCGGCATTGGCCAAGAACTTGTTCAAACGAATCGGAGCATCCGGATCCACATTGAGTTCTTTATACTCAATCTGTTTCTTCATGCTATATTTGGCATTGGGGTCGTAATTACCGGTACGGCGCTGCTGCAGCCTGCCTCCACCGAAACGGTTGTTCCCATAGCCGCCTTGCGGACGACGGAAACCGCCACCATTATTGTCGCGATAGCCTCCTTCACGGTTACCGTAACCGCCTTCGCGACGGTAACCACCGTTGTTCGGACGGAAACCGCCCTCACGGTTATAACCTCCTTCACGGTTACCATATCCGCCTTCACGACGATACCCCCCATTATTCGGACGGAAACCGCCCTCGCGGTTATAGCCTCCTTCGCGGTTGGCATATCCACCCTCACGATTATAATCCTGACGGGGCTGATAGCTGCGATAAGGACGCTGACCACCGCCGTAACTACGCTGTTCGCCACCGAAACCACGATCTTCACGGTTGTAAGACGGCCGGAAAGGTCGTCCCTCCTGTGCGCCATCGGCACCATTGGCCGTATAAGCCCGTTCAGCCCGCTGAATCCGCGGCCTCATGACACGGCCTTCACGTCCTGTACGATTTAAACTCCGATTGTTGTTCTCACTGTCGAATGGCTTATAGCCCTCACGGCTACGCTCTGTTCCTTCAGGAGCAAAATTATCCTGCCATTTTTCGTCTTCCATACTTTTTTCCTTTCTATATAATAATTAAAACAAGGAGACTGCGTTCGCCCTCGCGGGCCAGTCGCATCTCCGGTCAACATTTTTAAATTCCCGTGTAAGAGTGGGGCGTAATGGCACGAAGCTCCTGCTTCACCTCTTCACTGACAGCCAACCCCTCTATGAAATTTTTAATGGATTCTTCCGTTATAACCTGGTTCGTACGAGTCAAAGCTTTCAAAGCCTCATAAGGATGAGGATATGCCTCCCGGCGCAGAATCGTCTGGATGGCTTCGGCCACGACCGCCCAGCAGTTGTCCAAATCGGCATTGATGGCCTCACGGTTCAGCAACAACTTGCGCAAACCTTTCAGCGTGCTCTGGATGGCAATCACCATGTGCCCCATAGGTACACCGACATTGCGCAAGACTGTGGAGTCCGTCAAGTCGCGCTGTAGACGCGACACCGGTAACTTCATACTCAAATGTGCCAATATGGCATTGGCTATACCCAAATTACCTTCGCTATTCTCGAAATCTATCGGGTTCACCTTATGAGGCATGGCACTGGAACCGACCTCACCGACTTTAATCTTCTGTTTGAAGTACTCCATAGACACGTACTGCCAGAAGTCACGGTCCAGGTCTATCAAAATCGTATTGATGCGCTTCATGGCATCGAAAACCGCTCCCAAATTGTCGTAATTGGAAATCTGGGTCGTATATTCCTCACGCTCCAATCCCAACTTATCAGCCACAAAATTATTGCCGAACGACTTCCAATCGTAACGGGGGTAGGCCACATGATGGGCATTGTAATTCCCCGTCGCTCCGCCGAACTTGGCTGTAATGGGGCACGCTTTAAGCATCTCCAACTGGCGTTCCAGACGATAGACAAATACCATAACTTCTTTCCCCAAACGGGTAGGCGAAGCAGGCTGTCCGTGTGTCTTGGCCAACATGGACACGTCGTTCCATTCCTCGGCATACGCGCGAAGCTGGGCTATCAGTTCCTCCATCTGGGGATAGTAACATTCCTCCAAAGCTTCTTTGATGGACAAAGGAACCGATGTATTGTTGATGTCCTGAGATGTCAGGCCGAAATGAATGAATTCCTTATAAGCTTCAAGACCTCCTATTTTATCAAACTCTTCCTTGATAAAATACTCCACAGCCTTCACGTCATGGTTCGTCACGCTCTCTATTTCCTTCACCCGTCCGGCATCCGCTTCCGTGAAATTCCGGTAGATGTCACGCAAACGGGAAAACAAATCATGATTGAAATCAGCCAACTGCGGCAAAGGCAATTCGCACAAAGTAATAAAGTATTCAATCTCTACACGCACACGATAGCGAATAAGCGCGTATTCAGAAAAGTAGGAAGCCAAAGCCTCTGTTTTACCTCTATAACGGCCGTCTATCGGAGAAATAGCCGTCAACAAATCCAATTCCATAAAAGTAATACGTATTATTTATGCTACAAAAATAGTTCATTTTATCGATTCGCACATATTAAAATAGAGAAAAGTTATCGAAAAAACAGAGATTGATGACATAAAACAAAAAAGACACCTTCCAAGTGTCTTCCTGCGTGGTGGGCGCTGAGGGATTCGAACCCCCGACCCTCTGCTTGTAAGGCAGATGCTCTGAACCGGCTGAGCTAAGCGCCCCTCTCTTTCGTTTCAAAAGCGATGCAAAGGTACGCCTTTTTTTCGTTTCTGCAAATTTTTGACGCACTTTTTTTTGCACCAAAAGGTAAAGTTATCCGCCCGAAGTATCCTCAAAGAGCGGATAGCTACTAAAATCCCCACCCCAAACGTACCGCACCCCCGACCTGAAGATACAGCAATTCGGGTATTCTTTTCCGTAATTTATATACCATTACAATGGAGAGAAACCGATAACTTTGCATTATCATTTTAACAGAACGGACATGACATTAGAACGATTTCAACAGATGATTGCAACAGGCAAGCCCTTGGCCGGCGAGGAAATGATTACTTTCATGCGCGAACAGAGCGATGCCACCCGCCGTTTGCTCTTCGACTTGAACGGCTCTTACCACTCTCCCGAAGAAATTGTCGCCCTGTTCAGCCGGATTACCGATAACAAGGTGGACGATTCCTTTCGCCTATTTCCTCCCTTTTATACCGATTTCGGGAAAAACATCCATCTCGGAAAGAATGTCTTCATCAATTCCTGTTGTCAGTTTCAAGACCAAGGTGGCATCTTTATTGGTGACGGTACTTTGATTGGGCATAGCGTGGTGATAGCTACGCTAAATCACGGCTTTGCCCCCGACGACCGTCAGAACCTTTATCATTCGCCCATCCATATCGGAAAAGGTGTATGGATAGGCGCACATGCCACCATCTTGGCGGGCGTGACCATTGGAGACCACGCCATCGTAGCGGCAGGTGCGGTGGTAAACAAGGACGTTCCTGCACGTGCCATAGTAGGAGGAGTACCGGCCAAAGTGATAAAGCACATTGACCGTGCCATAGACCTTTGAGTAACAGTATTTACGCCTCGTGGGGCACTCATTTTTGCATTTTGGAGTGTGGCTTGTCCATAAAAAATCCGTCGTAGGAGCAAAATCCCACGACGGACGGTATTCATTTCTTCTCGGCCTATATCATTTTCCACTAAAACGGGCAGCCTGCTCGGCAATCAAGGCCTCATCGTCGAAATAATTTATCTTCATGGCCTTACGCACCTCCGACAAGGTGTCGGCCGCTACGGCGCGAGCCGCCTCACATCCTTTCTTCAACATCTCATATACCGCCGGAATATCTTGCTCGAACTCTTTACGACGCTGACGAATAGGCTCCAGTTCTTCCTGCATCACGGCTGCAAGGAACTTTTTCACCTTCACGTCGCCCAAACCTCCACGGCGGTAATGGGCTTTCAGCTCCTCCAAATCGGCATAATCCGGCAAATAACGGCCGAAATGCTCCGGACGGGAAAAAGCATCCAGATAAGTAAACACCGTATTGCCCTCCACTTGTCCGGGATCGGACACCTTCAGGTGGTTGGGGTCAGTGTACATGGTGCGTATCTTCTTCTCCACCTCGTCTGCCGAGTCCGACAAATAAATACAGTTACCGAGAGACTTGCTCATTTTAGCCTTGCCGTCGGTACCCGGCAGGCGCAAGCAAGCGGCATTTTCCGGCAACAGGATATTGGGTTCCACAAGCGTATCCCCGTAGATATAGTTGAAACGACGGACAATCTCACGTGCCTGTTCCAACATCGGCTCCTGGTCCTCTCCCACCGGCACGGTCGTCGCTTTGAAAGCCGTAATGTCGGCAGCTTGGCTGATAGGATAAGTGAAGAACCCCACAGGAATGCTCGCCTCGAAGTTACGCATTTGTATTTCTGTCTTCACTGTAGGATTACGTTGCAGGCGCGACACGGACACCAAATCCATGAAATAGAAAGACAACTCGCACAACTCTGGTATCTGCGACTGGATGAAGATGGTGGACTTGGCCGGATCGATGCCGCAGGCCAAATAATCGAGTGCCACTTCTATCACGTTCTGCCGTACCTTTTCCGGATTGTCTATATTGTCCGTCAAGGCCTGGGCATCTGCTTCAAAGATGAATATTTTATCGAACTGACCGGAGTTTTGCAACTCCACTCTTCTTCGTAAAGAGCCTACATAATGGCCGATATGCAATTTTCCCGTAGGACGGTCTCCCGTCAATACAATTTTTTCCTGCTTCATTTTCTGTCTGTATAATTAGTTCTGCAAAGATAGTGCAAATCGAGAGCAAAATATCAAGCTCGCTTGGAATATTTGCCGAGATGCCGCCTATTTTATGAAAAGACACAGAGAATGCCCTGAAGAAACAATGAGGTTCACCCAAAAAGCTGGTCTAAATCATCCTGCTCCAATATGGCCACAACGACCTTGCCGTCAGGGGTCTGATTGGGATTACGACAGACGAACAAGTCATCTACCAAAGCCTCCATCTCTTCATTGGACAGCACCTGCCCCTGCACAATGGCGGCGCTTCGAGCCAGCGACAAAGCGATATAATGGCGTACATCTTCCTCTACATTACATCCCTTTTCTATGGAAGAATGCACAATGCCGCGCACCATTTCCACTGGATTCAATCCTTCTGTTCCGGAAGGGACGGCGTTAATGGAGAAACTTCCGCCGCCCAACACGGACAAATCGAAGCCCAAAGCATGCAAGTCGTCTGTCAGATGTTCCAACACAATGCCTTCTGACGGCGGCAACTGTAGCATTTCGGGAAAAAGCAACCCTTGAGACTGTCCGTTGCTTCCCTCCATTTGTTTACGATAACGGTCGTAAAGCACACGGAGATGTGCACGATGCTGGTCGATAATCATCAGTCCGGACTTCACCGCCGTCATGATATATTTGCCTTTATACTGATAATGCTGGGTCGATTTTTCAAAGGTATCCTTTGTATCCGCATACAAAGTCAGATCGTCGGGGACGGAGGATGAAAAATCTCCTCCCCCGAAATCGTTCGTCACTGCAGGAGACACACTTTTCTCCATGCCGTCATACAAAGGTTCCCAATCCATCCGCTGCGATTTATAACCGGAAGAAGAGCCGGACTTAAAAGGATTGAAATCGGGATTCACTTCCAATACCGGAGCTTCAACGGTTGCCGGAGAGAAAGCATTGCCAAATACAGGAATGTCCGGAGCACCTTCCGTGTCGAAATCAATCGTAGGCACGGCATTGAAGCGCCCTAACGACTCTTTCACCGCTGCCACTATAATCTGCCAAATGGCCAGTTCGTTTTCAAACTTGATTTCCGTCTTCGTAGGATGGATATTCACGTCGATATTGGCCGGGTCTACTTCGAAATAGAGGAAATAGGACACCTGCTCACCTACGGGTATCAACTGTTCGAAAGCCTCCATCACTGCTTTGTGGAAATAAGGATGACGCATATAACGTCCGTTCACGAAGAAGTATTGATGGGCTCCTTTCTTACGGGCAGAATCCGGTTTACCCACGAAACCGGACAAACGGACCAAAGAAGTCTCTACATCGACAGCCAAAAGTTGCTCGTTGAGTTTCTTACCGAAAATATTGATGATACGTTGGCGCAATGTGGATTTTGGCAAACTGAGCACGACACTGCCGTTTTGTGTCAAAGAGAAAGCTATGTCTTCATGCACTAAAGCCACGCGCTCAAACTCTTGCAATATATTACTCAGCTCGGTCTGATTGGATTTCAAGAACTTGCGACGTGCAGGCACGTTAAAGAAAAGATTCCGTATCAGGAAATTACTTCCCGGCGCACAGGAAACCGGCTCCTGTCCTACCAGTTGGGAGCCTTCGATATTCACACACGTCCCCAATTCGCTCCCGGCTTGACGGGTTCTCAATTCTACTTGGGCCACAGCCGCAATAGAAGCCAAAGCCTCTCCCCGAAAGCCCATTGTACGCAAAGCGAACAAATCACCGGCTTCACGTATCTTGGACGTAGCGTGACGTTCGAACGAAAGACGCGCATCGGTCTCTGACATCCCCTTCCCGTCGTCCACTACTTGAATAGAAGTCTTGCCCGCATCTTCCACCACTACGTCAATCCGTGTGGCCGAGGCGTCCACGGCATTTTCAACCAATTCTTTTATCACAGAGGCCGGTCGTTGTATCACTTCACCGGCAGCAATCTGGTTTGCTACCGAGTCAGGCAGCAAATGTATAATATCACTCATCTTTCAGGATATGCTTAAAACCGAAAACTTCCAGTCAATAAATAATGCCAAATGAAAAGCAACGCACCGATAATAATCAATGCTACTCCCCATTTCATAGGCTTACGCCCGCTTTCTTTCCTGCGCCGCAAATGTTTTGTTCCTTTCACGAAAGTTCCACGGATATCTTCCGGATTGAACTCCTTCGGCGGCAGCATGCCCAACTCTCGTTTGGCACGCTCTTCTATGGCCTTCAGTTTTTCTTTTCGTTCATTTATATATATATAAGGATGATGGAACTTTCGAGGTTCTCGTGTCTTAAAGAGTGCCATAAACTATTTCTTTTTGATTTGATCCAAAGATTGTAAAGGTGCCTTGTGCTTGTAAGACGTCTTAAGCTCCGTTCCGGACTTCTTGGGGCGCCATACGAATATCTGTCTCTTATACACATCTCCGAGCCCACGAGACGCGTA
>OWII01001272.1_pt1 | contig 10385 bp, 8 predicted proteins | sample 1732591 | NCBI WGS metagenome assembly OWII01 (sample SAMN05065732, study PRJEB22554) | human gut metagenome | biome: ENVO:2100002; feature: ENVO:00000062; material: ENVO:00002003 | host: Homo sapiens | place: USA | reverse complement strand
GAGATTACTACGCGTCTCGTGGGCTCGGAGATGTGTATAAGAGACAGTTCCATTTCCTCCGAGGTAGGAGAGGACGGGTCTGCAAGGCTTGAAAAGGAAATGCAGAGTATTCTTGTGGTGGCCGCCATCACGATCCTTGTGGTGCTCTTCCTGACCTCCAGGACTTATGGCGAGATCACGGTGCTGCTTCTGACCTTTGTGGCTTTTTTCATCTTCATTGGCAATCTTGGCCGCATTCCGGCCTTTTCCGGCTGGCTGCAGGAGTTTCTGACCGGCCGGGAAGTTCTTGTGGCGGTTCTTGCTTCGCAGGTCACCAGTAATGTTCCCGCCGCCCTGCTGCTGTCCGGGTTCACGGCAGAGACACAAGCCCTCATCATCGGCACCAATCTGGGAGGTCTTGGCACTTTGATCGCATCCATGGCCAGTCTTATTTCCTACCGGCAGATCGCACGGGAGCTGCCACAGGGGAAGAAGCAGTATTTTGGGCTGTTCACCCTGTCCAACCTGATCTTCCTTGCGATCCTGCTGGGTGTGTGGTTTTTGCTCCGCTGAGCGTGGCAGATGACTTATGGTTTTTCTATAAAGCTAAAAAAGGGGAGTTCCGTCACGGACGAATGTCCAGGCAGAACTCCCTTTGGTTTTATCGTATGGTCAGAATGCCGGTGCCCACCGGCACCTCCAGCAGCTTGCCGGAAAAATGCTCCGGGATGCCGGACAGTGCCTTTTCCAGATAGGCATCGTTTTCCTCCTTGTTCATGTCCCACACCAGACGGCACACCGCTTTCCCGCTCAGGGTGGAGCAGGTGATCATACCATCATAAAAATTGTTGCCGCCTGTCAGCCGATAGGCGCTGCGAATCGCTTTTTTTCGTTCCATGCTCCGTCCTCCTTACACTCTTTCACCGCTTTTGCGCCGTAACGCAAAGCCAGCCCTTTTTATTTTTGTGGCTTTGGATCTGACAAAATCCTGCTTTTTCCAAATACTCTTTCAATGCAGTATCCGTATAGATGGCCATGCCATCGATGATCTGCGTCCATTTGTCGTCTTTTGTTGTTTCGCCGTTTGCTTCATTGCAGATGAAAAAGACCCCGCCGGGCTTCAGCACTCGATAAACCTCTCTGAAATTCTGCGCAAGTTCCGGCCAGAAATAGACCGTTTCAAAGGCGGTCACCACATCAAACTGCTCCGCTTCAAACGGCAATTCTGCCACACTTGCCTGTTGCACGGTACACCGTCCTGCCGCAATGGCTCTGGCATTGATCTTTCGCGTTTTTTCCACGCTGACAGCTGAGTAGTCGATGCCCTGCACCTTGCCGTTGGGGCACAGTTTCAGCAGTGTCTTAATGTTCGCTCCACCGCCGCAGCCGCAGTCCAGCACCATGGCATCCGGGGCAGGCTTTAAAAAGCGCAGCCCCCATTCTGCCATTGCGCTGTGTCCAAAGTTCATCATAGCAACCATGATCTTCCCGCCAAGGCCTACGGGCTTTCGGGTATTTTCAAAAAAGGACATAATGCCACCCTCTTTCTGTTTACCGTTCACAATGCAATGCTTTTTACCAGATGCGCCCACTGCACCGGATGACAGGCCAGCAATTCCTCGTGCTGCAAGTTAGACAATGCTAACTTTTCATTCTATAAAAAGCCGCTTCTCAGCGGTCCTTCTGCCAAAATAATACGCCCTGCCGTCTCCTCTGTCAAGAAGTTTAGGCATTTTCGGAGATTCCGAAAGAGATTTCGCTTTCGGGAACCCCCAACCGTCACCCCAGTGCCACATCCAGCACCATCATCACGCTGAAGCCCACCACAAAAAACACCGTGCCAACGTTGGAGTGCTGCCCCTGCGACATTTTCGGAATCAGTTCCTCCACCACCACATACAGCATGGCTCCGGCGGCAAAGCTGAGCAGATATGAAGAAAAACAGAGCGTTTTCGACGGGGAACGCCCTGTTGTACGTATCGCTGTCGTATGCGGATTTAATCGCAAGTTTTACAAGCAGTGCAATTCTCAACAACTTGTTTGCGATATGCAATTCACGGTTGTTGCCAACAAATCAAATCGTGAATTGCGATGGCAGGGTGCGTCCTATTCAGGGGCGCACCCTATTTTTGTTGCTATTTTTACCATCACATAAATTTACGCTGCCGTTGCCATAGCAACCGACAAAGGAAAGTGAATTTGATAAAATGCTCTGCAGTTGGTTATTGCTAACTAACTGCCACAACCAAAGAATCATCGATTTATCAAAGGAGTTTTCCATGAAAAAAATTTCTCGCCGTTCGTTTATCACTGCCATGGCTGCTGTAAGTGCAGCCGGTGTTCTGGCCGCCTGCGGTTCTTCTTCCAGCAGCACGGCTTCTTCTGTGGCTTCTTCCGCTGTATCCAGCGAAGCAACTTCCTCTGCCGCATCTCTGGATGAGACCGGTACCCATACCGTCGTAGACCACGGCGGCAACGAAGTAGAAGTGCCTAATAAGGTCACCCGTGTCGTCATCGACCAGATTCCAATCCTGTCCACCTACATGGCTTATTTTGAGGGCAGTGCTCCCTACATCGTGGGTTACTGCGGCTCTTTCAAGTCGGTCATTTCTGACACTGTATTGAAGAATATCGCCCCGGAGCTTCTGGAGTCCAGCGATACGGTCTATGCTCAGAGCGACCTGAACATCGAGGAGATCATGAAGCTGAACCCTGATGTTATCCTGTACAATGCTGGCAACTCCTCCCATGCCGAAATCCTGAAGGCCAGCGGAATCCCCTCCATCGGTTTCGCTACCGTGGGCGCATCTACGGAAGCTGATCCCATTGAGCGTTACGAAGAGTGGCTGAAGCTGCTGGAGCAGATCTTCAACGAGCCGGGCAAGACCGAAGCCTTTGTTGCTGCCGGTGATGAGATCGTGGCCGATGTGGAAGCCCGTATTGCAGAAGTTCCTGAAACAGATCGCCCCAGCGCATTGATCCTGTGGAAGTATGCAGACGGTGTGCCGCAGGTATCCGGTCAGGGCACCTTTGGAACCTACTGGATGAAGCGTCTGGGTGTGACGGATAAGGCACTGGAAGCCACTGGCTTTGCACAGGCCAGCATGGAGCAGATTTACAGCTGGGATCCCGATATTCTTTTCTTGGATGGTCCTGGCCTGCAGCCCCTGCGCACCGAGGACGTGCTGAGCGGGAATGTGGACGGTGCTGACTTCTCCACTCTGACTGCCGTGAAGAGCGGCCGGGTCTACAACACTACGCTGGGTATGTGGAACTGGTTTACCCCGAATCCGGATGCTCCGCTGGTGCTGGCATGGCTGGCCTGCAACACCTACCCGGATGCTTTTGCCGATTATCCGCTGGGCGATACCATCAAGGAATATTACAAGACATGGTACGGCTACGATGTGACAGATGACGAGTTGGAGGAAATGCTGCTGTACTGATGAAAGATACCATCTGGATCAAAAAAGGCCGGTTCACTCCTCTGGCCGTGGTATTGATGTTTGCTTTGCCCCTTGTGACCGCACTCATCTGCCTGTGCTTTGGGCGAATGAGTGTTCCGATAGGCGAAGTCCTTTCGGCTTTGCGCACTGCTCTGACGGGTGGGAGTACCTCAAATGTACAGAACTACTCCATCGTCATTAATCTGCGGCTGCCCCGCATTCTGACGGCCATCATCGTCGGCGCAGGTCTGTCTTGCGCAGGCAATACCTATCAATCCTTATTCTCCAATCCGCTTGCCACACCGGATATTTTGGGTGTAACCAGCGGTACCTGCGTGGGTGCAATTCTTGCCATTATCCTGTCTTGCAGTATTCTGGAAACGCAGCTCATTGCCTTGGTCTTCGGCCTGATCTCCGTCTGTTTTACTCTGAAAATCGCAGGCAAGAGTGATGGGCGTTCTATGGTTTATCTGGTGCTGGCCGGCACGATTGCATCCTCTCTGTTCAACGCACTGGGTTCGCTGCTGAAATATACTGCCGATCCGCAGGACAAGCTGCCGGAGATCACCTACTGGCTCATGGGCAGCTTTACCAGTGCCAGTTACCAAAAGATCCTGATTGGCTGCCCACTTATCGTTGCTGGAATCATCATCATCTATCTGCTGCGCTGGCGGCTGAACATCCTTTCACTGAGTGATGACGAGGCTCGTACCAGCGGCATCAACATCAAACAGACCCGGATGCTGTTTATTGTTGCATCTACACTGGTCACGGCTTCTGCCGTTTCCATGTGCGGTCAGGTTGGCTGGATCGGTCTGCTGATTCCACACGCATCCCGGATGCTGGTAGGAAGCAATAACCGTTATGTAGTGCCCCTCAGTCTCAGTCTGGGTGCCAGCTTTATGATCCTGATCGATACCCTGTCCCGCAGCATCAGCATCATCGAGCTGCCCCTTTCCATTCTCACCGCTATCATCGGTGCACCGGCGTTTATTTCTCTGCTGAATAAAACAAGGAGCAACCTGCAATGATCTTGGAAGTGCAGAACGGTTGTTTTGGCTACCCAAAGCAGCCTGTGATTCTCGAAAACATCAATTTGAGCCTGGAAGAAGGCCATATCCTTGCGATTCTTGGTCCAAACGGCATTGGTAAAACCACCCTGCTCAAGTGCATGATCGGTCTGCTGCCATGGCACAGCGGAAAAACCCTATTTTATGGGAAGGATATCCACACCCTCAAGCCGAAGGATGTCTGGAGCACTATCTCCTACATTCCGCAGTCCCGTGGCTTCGCTTTTTCCTACACCGGTCTGGAAATGGTTCTGCTGGGGCGCAGTGCGCATCTCGGAGCCTTTCAGCAACCCGGCAAAGAGGAAATCGAAATGGCGGAAGCCATGATGGAACGGGTGGGGATCACCCGTCTTGCCAACAAGGACTGCAACCGGATGAGCGGCGGTGAACTACAAATGGTGCTCATTGCCCGTGCCCTCATCAATGAGCCGAAGCTCATCATTCTGGACGAGCCGGAAACCGGTCTGGATTTCCACAATCAGATCTTAGTGCTGAATATGGTGGAGCGGCTGGCGCATGAATCCGGCATCAGTGCCATCATGAATACCCACTATCCCACCAATGCCATGAGCGTAGCGGACGAAGCCCTGATGCTGAACCGCAAAGGCGAATTTTTCTACGGTCCAGCTGCGGAGATCTTGAACGAGGAGAACATCTCGTATTCTTTTGATGTTCAGGTGCTGGTGGATGAACTGCATTATCAGGGGCGGTCGGTGCGCAGCATCGTTCCGGTTGCTCTGCGGGAGGAAACTGCTGTATGAACAATGTCCCTTTTACACTTTCCCAGGTTCGCCCGATCCGGGACGCTATGACCGTTTCCCGACCTTCCGGACTGGGCTATGGAGTGCCGGTAACATGGTTTTCCTTGGGCGCAGGCACTTCTATTACCCCGGAATACTATGACTGCACCACTCTTTATCTGGGTGGTGAGGGAAACGGCAAGTTTCTTCTGGGAGTCGATGGGCAGGAGGTGTCTGTCAAACCCGGAGAAGTGCTGTATGTACCGCCGAAAACACTGTGCGGCACAAAAACCGACAGTGGAATGATCTATACCGAAATCATTTTGAAAAAGGAGAATTTTACCATGAACAACATCATCAAGGCAGGCCAGCCCACCGAACTGAAGAACCTCATTTCTTATGAAGAGGGCAGCATCGCCAATCTGGACATCGCTCATGCAGACAACATGAAATTTGTCCTGATGGCTTTTGACGAGGGCACCGGCCTGACCCCGCACCGTGCTCCCGGCAATGCCATCCTGACCGCCCTCGAAGGCAAGGCCATTATTGGCTATGAGGGCAAGGATTACGAGCTGAACGCAGGCGAGAGCTTCCGCTTCGATAAGAACGGCCTGCACAGCGTCACCGCACAGGGCAAATTCAAAATGAGCCTGCTGCTGGTCATCGAATAAGCGATTTTCTGTTTCATAACAGACGCAAAGAACCCGTCCGGACGTACCGGACGGGTTCTTTGCGTCTGCCAGATTCAGCAGTAGTAGAGGAACGAACGCAGGCGGCTCCATGCAGTTTCATCCCAGTCGTTATCAAGGGAAAGCTGGAACAGTGGGGCACTGCAGGCATCGTGCAGGCCGCGCATATCCAGAATCATCGCTGTATTTTCATACCGGGGTGCAAGGGTCAGCACTGCATTGGTACGGCTAGAAAGCTCCACGGCCTTGGCGTACCGATATCGACCGTTCCCGCCTGAAAAATTCGGCAAGGCAGAGTCCGCAATGAGGAACAGTGTTTCAGCGTCTTCTGCAAAGGCACTGTGCGCTCCAAGTTCATTACCAAGGGTCTGCATCTGCCTCTGCATCTGGTCAAGCCAACCAGCCGATGGTTTGTTTTCATCCAAATTGTCTTTCCACAGAAACCAGAGTGCCTCGCTGAGTGGGGCGCGAAGCACCCGTTCGCCTTCGGCTTCCAGCGCGGCAAGTACGCCGCTGTCCAGTTCTGTCAGGCAGAGCGGCGTACCAACAGCGGCAATGCGGCGGCCTTTGGTGAGAAGTGCGCCGATTTCTCTCGCTGCGGTGTGCAGCTGCTCCCAGCCGGGCAGAGCATCCCACTGTGCCGAAATGTCTGCACGTTTATCTGCCGGAGCAGCATAGAGGATATCTCCCGCCAGCAAAGTGCGGAAGAGAGCATCACGGTTCTGCGCCATTTCGGGCAGTGTTTCCAGCATTGGGCTGATAAGTTGAGCATTCTGCTCTTTTCTGCGGTCCAACACAGCACGGATGACACGGGCGTACTGACCGTCTGCTTCCGCTCCCTGCGTCTGCGGAATCAGGAACTGTGCAGGCATCTGGTCGTTTTTACGCTCAGCAAGGATGCTGCCCAGCAGTGCCGGGAAAGGCAGGTATTCTTTTGCACTCGTCTCCGCTCGGCCAAGGCTCAGAATATCGTCCGTCAGGTGCGGCAGCTCGTAGGGGTCTGCCCCTTGCTGTTTGAAATATGCGGCCAGATAGGGCGTATAAGCACCCATCGCCGGAAGATAGAGTGGCACATTGGGGGATGGTGTCTGTGCCAGACGACAGGGGTGAATATCGACCTGCTCGATGTTGAAATCTGTCGGCAGAGCCACCGCCGGGCGGTGTTGCAAGCTGTTCAGGAACGCTTCAATGCGAGTGATGACACCCACATTGGAAAAATGCTCATCCACTTCGATTTGCAGGTAGGGTTTATCGCCCATCTCCTGCTTGAACAGGTGGGAGAGCATGGTGTCCGGGCCGCAGCCGTGGTTCGTCAGGTAGACAGCGTAGAGGTTCGGGTGGTGAGCAATCAGCTTTGCTCCGGACAGGATATGCTGCCCGAACGGATAATAAAGATTATCGTATTCATCGGAGATGTCCAGCGCATGACCGGGCAGGTGGCTCAGCGTGATGACTTTATAGCCGCGTTCCAACAGCAGTTCCGGGATGCCCATGTTCAGGATGGGGTCGGAAACGCCGTAGTTGCGGGTGATGAGCACCAACACTTTATCGTCCGGTCTCAGGGTCGCCAGCAGAGCTTTGCCCTGTTTTTCCACGGCGGCGGTATGGCGGCGCACCGCCATGGCACCACTGAGCAGAGCTTTGGCACAAAACGGTTTCGGGATTCCTAAAATCTTGCTCAGTCCCAGCATTGCAGATGCCATAGCTTCCTGCCCAAAATCGAGATCGAATACCGGACTGAGCAGAGTGATGCCCTTGCTCTCAATGTCCAGAGCTTTGGCAATGGATGCGGCTGCCGTCTGCATATAGACGCAGCCGTAGTTGTGTTTCACACGGCTCTTTTCGTGCTTCATCGTGTGGATGGTGGGCAGGAAGATATAATCTACTTTTTGGTCGATGAGCTGCTGCATATGGCCGTAAATAAGTTTGACCGGGTAGCAGGTCTCCCCTTGTGCGGTCTGCTGAGCCAGCCGGATCGTTTCCTCACTGGTGGGGTCAGTCAGGACGACATTGAAGCCCAACGAGGTAAAGAAGGCATTCACCATCGGGAAGAACTTGTGAATCATCAACGCAAAAGGCACACCTACGGTCTTTTTACGTGGGTCACGTTTGCCAGTGTAACCCTCCAAAAGCAGTTTGTCTGCCTGCTTGTAGAAGTCAATATTCTTCTGAATCTCCTCACTGCGGCTGTCCTCTGCGTCCTGTGCCGGGCTGTCAAATCCCACAAATCGGCTGGGTGCGTCGCCCACAGCTTCCTGTGCCAGCAAAGCCGCGCCATACGCACCACTGATGGAAAAGACCGGGCTGACCTGTACGCGGTCGCCGTATGCGGATTGGAATGCCGCCACAATGCCGGGGTTGTAATCGACACCGCCCTGCAAAACGATGTGCTGCCCCACAGGTTTAGAACCAACCACTTTATGCAGATAGTTCTGTACGATGGAGTGACAAAGGCCTGCGGCAATATCCGCCTGTGAAATACCTTCAGCGGAAGCGGACGCAATGGCCGTTTCGATAAACACCGTGCACCGTTCTCCCAAGGATGCCGGATGCTCAGAGGATAAGGCCAATGGGCCAAACTCCGCCAGTGGGATGCCCATACGGGCAGCTTGTTCTTCCACAAAAGAACCGGTACCGGCAGCGCAGATCTTGTTCATCTGAAAATCCACAACTTCACCGTTCTGGATGCTGATGTATTTGCTATCCTGTCCGCCGATCTCAAACACGGTATCGACTTCCGGCACCCAATGAGCAGCTCCCTTGGCTTGCGCAGTGATCTCATCCCGGACAGCATCTGCTCCGATACGTTTGCCGATGCGCTCTCGTCCTGAACCGGTCACACCGACTGCGGTGAACCGGATATCACCAAACCGCTGGCGAATACTTGCAAGGCCTTTGCGGACAGCTCCTTCCGGGTCACCTGCGGTGCGCAGATATTGAAAGTCTACCAGTTCGCCGTCAGCACCAACCAGAACGAGATCGGTACTGGTAGAACCGATGTCGATGCCCAATGCGCAGCCACTTTCTGGAATGATCTTGGTAGCGTTTGGCTCCGCAAGGCTCGTGCCGGGGCGGAGTTCCAGTTTGGGCAATGTTCCGACCATGTGGTGTGTTGTTAGTGTACGGTCCAGAGAATCATTCAGTTGACGTAACGTGAACGAGCCGGATGCTTTGAGTGCAGCACCAAGAGCCGCTTCATATCGGGCAAACTCCGGAACGATGAGTTCTTCCTCACTCAGGCCGAACACATCCCGGATGGCTCGAATCACGCCTGCATTGCAGGTAACACCGCCGCAGAATACCACAGGTTTACAGACCGGAAGCCGCCGCACGATGGTCGCCTTATAGTTACGGATCATGGCATAACACAATCCTAGCAGGATATCCGGTGTGGAAACCCCTTCCTGCTGGCGGTGGATGATATCTGTTTTGGCAAAGACCGCACACCGGCCAGAAAGGCGCGGAACACTCTGTGCCTGCTTTACCAGAGAAGAGTAATCCTCCAGCTTGCAGCCCACACGGGACATCTGATCTTCAAAGAACGAGCCCGTGCCGCCTGCACAGTGTTCGTTGACTGCGAACTGCGGTGCACGGCTCTGCAAATCCGTGATGAATCGCGCGCCCTGACTGCCAATTTCAATGACCGAACCCACCTGCGGAATGATCCAGCGCACACCCTCGACGATAGCTGGGATGTCGCCTAAAGAGGGAATGGCTGAATCTTGCTCCAGCAGAGCCTCCGTGTTGCTTCCGGTCACACAGAGTGAAAACGGAGTATCCATCGCCAGTTCCAACGTGGAAAGACCCTTTTTCAGGCAGACAAAAGGGTTGCCGTGATGCACCGCCATCCACTGCTTTTCAATTTCTTGATTTTTCAACAGCACCAACTTGACCGTTGATGTACCGATATCCATTCCCAACGAAAGCATTGTGTCACTCCTTCGATATCAACCCTGAACGTTATAGGGTTTGACATTTCAAACTTTATACCGTATAATAATAATGCCTTTTAATTAGACATCTCTAACCAAGAGTTTAACACAACTACCTCGGAGTGTCCGTTGTTATGGCAACGACAAAGCAAATTTTAAGATGGAGCAATATTATTCAATTTTACAGCAATGCGGAATGTTCCATGACATCCAGCCGCGAAAATATAAGGAAGTTCTTAGTTGTTTGAATGCGACTATCCGTGAATATCCGCGTGGTGCGCACATCGTCGAGCTGGGCGAACAGAGCCATAATACTGGCGTACTGCTGGATGGCACGATAGAAGAATTTTTGTATGATGAAAATGGCAATCAAATCAGCATCTGCCGTTTTCATCCCGGAGAAATATTTGGTGCAGAACTGGCCTGTACTGGCTGGACGACAAGTCCGGTCTGTCTGCGTGCCAGTTCGGGCTGTACCGTAACTGTCTCTTATACACATCTGACGCTGCCGACGATCGCATAAGTGTAG
>OWII01001271.1_pt1 | contig 10387 bp, 10 predicted proteins | sample 1732591 | NCBI WGS metagenome assembly OWII01 (sample SAMN05065732, study PRJEB22554) | human gut metagenome | biome: ENVO:2100002; feature: ENVO:00000062; material: ENVO:00002003 | host: Homo sapiens | place: USA | reverse complement strand
TATGCGATCGTCGGCAGCGTCAGATGTGTATAAGAGACAGTCTGTGGATGATGTGCCGCATTGGCCCATCCACCGCAAGGCCCCCAGCTTTGCAGAGCAGAAGCCCGCGACCGAGATCCTGGAGACCGGCATCAAGGTCATCGACCTGCTGGCCCCCTATGCAAAGGGCGGCAAGATCGGTCTGTTCGGCGGTGCAGGCGTCGGCAAGACCGTGCTGATCCAGGAACTGATCCACAACGTGGCCACCGAGCACGGCGGCTACTCCATCTTCACCGGCGTGGGCGAGCGCTCCCGCGAGGGCTGCGACCTTTGGGGCGAGATGAACGAGTCCGGTGTTCTGAATAAGACCGCACTGGTCTTTGGTCAGATGAACGAGCCCCCAGGAGCACGTATGCGTGTTGCTGAGACCGGCCTGACCATGGCAGAGTACTTCCGTGAGGAGACCCACAAGGACGTGCTGCTGTTCATTGATAACATCTTCCGTTTCGTGCAGGCAGGCTCCGAGGTGTCCGCTCTGATGGGCCGTATGCCCTCTGCTGTGGGTTACCAGCCCACTCTGGCCAACGAGCTGGGCGCTCTGCAGGAGCGCATCACCTCCACCAAGGAAGGCTCCATCACCTCCGTGCAAGCCGTCTACGTCCCCGCCGACGACCTGACCGACCCGGCCCCTGCCACCACCTTTGCACATCTGGACGCCACCACCGTGCTGTCCCGTAAGATCGTGGAGCAGGGCATTTACCCGGCCGTGGACCCGCTGGCATCCACCTCCCGCATTCTGGAAGCAGACATCGTGGGCGAGGAGCACTACCGCGTGGCCCGCAAGGTGCAGTCCATTCTGCAGCGCTATCAGGAGCTGCAGGACATCATCGCCATTCTGGGCATGGACGAGCTGGACGAGAACGACAAGCTCACCGTCGCCCGCGCCCGCAAGCTGCAGAAGTTCCTGTCCCAGCCCTTTGCTGTGGCCGAGAACTTTACCGGCCTGAAGGGCAAGTATGTGCCCCTGCAGGATACCGTGCGCGGCTTTGCCGCCATTGTGGACGGCGAGGCCGACGACCTGCCGGAGTGGGCGTTCTTCAACGTTGGTACGCTGGAAGATGCCCGCCAGAAGGCAGCGGAAAAGCTGGCTGAGGAAAAGGGCGGTGCCGTCTGATGAACAAGTTCATGCTGAACATCACTGCGTCCAGCGGTGAGTACTATCAGGGCGATTGCGAAGACCTTGTGCTGCCCATCAGCGATGGCGTGTACGGCATACAGGCCGGACACAGCCCGGTGCTGGTGGCCATCCACATGGGCATCCTGCACTTTGAGGTGAACGGTGAAAGCCGGGACATCCTGGTAGGCGACGGCATTGCCGAGGTGACGCCTGCCTACGTGATGGTGCTGGTGGACAGCGCCGAGCGTCCGGAGGATATCGACAAGAACCGTGCCGAGGCTGCCCGCATCCGTGCCGAGGAGCGTTTGCAGCATCAGCAGAGCATGCATGAATATTATCAGAGCAAGATCGCGCTCGACCGTGCGATGCAGCGCCTGCAGGCCGCTGCAAAGTACCGGCGCTGAGAATGAGCCGCATCTGCCAGGACCAGATCTGAAAAAAGAGCATCATTTGTATCCGTTGAGGATGCAAAGTGATGCTCTTTTTTGTTTCAGGCTGTTCCATGGAACGCAGCTTTCGTGTATAATAAGGTCAATGCAACCCCGCGTGTTGTGCGGGAAAGGAGGAGGTTTTCCATGATCCAATTCGGCCTGCGTCTGCATGACGCGGAAAAGCTGCCCGTTGAACAGGTGCTGCCGCTGGTGCGCCAGAAAGGCTTTACCTGCGCCCATGTGGCTCTGAGCAAATCCTTCAAGGAGCTGCCCTGCACCCCCAGCGCCCTGACCCCCGGCTATGCGCTGTATCTGCGGCATCTGTTTGAGAAAAACGGCATCGATATTGCCGTGCTGGGCAACTACCTGAACCTTGCCCACCCGGATGCGGATGCCCTGCACGCCATTCAGGAAAAATACTATGCGCACATCCGCTTTGCAAGCCTGCTGGGCTGCGGCATGGTGGGCACCGAGACCGGTGCGCCCAACGCGGAGTACAAATTCTGTCCGGAGTGCCGCAGCGATGCAGCCCTTTCTACCTTTATCAAGAACTTCAAGCCGGTGGTGCGCTGCGCCGAGCAGTACGGCGTGACCATTGCCATTGAGCCGGTGGTCAAGCACATCGTGTACGATGCCAGACGCGCCCGCACCGTGCTGGACGAGATCGGCAGCCCGAACCTGCAGATCCTGTTCGACCCCGTCAACCTGCTGAACATGGAAAATGTGGACCGCCGCGAAGAAGTGTTCGCCGAGGCCATCGAGCTTCTGGGCAAGGACATCGCCATGATCCACTTTAAGGATTTCCTGCGCAAGGATGCGGGCGGCCAGCTGGCTGCTACGGGTGCAGGACAGGGCGGTATGGAGGACTACCGCACCATCCTGCGCTTTGCAAAGCAGGAAAAGCCCTATATCTTTGCAACGCTGGAGAACACCACCCCGGAAAACGCGGTGGAATGCCTGAACTACCTGAAAAAGCAGTACGACGAGTGCTGAACACTTTATAACAAGAAAAACATCTGCAAGCTTTGCCCGGAATGGGGCAGCTTGCAGATGTTTTTTGTATCAGATGAAGTTTATGGTTCGGCCTTTTACAAATTGCAATTAAGAAGTAGTTTCGCTGAAAATGCCCAGAGCGAAAGCGGAGGACATTAAGATCATTCCAGATCCAGCTTATGCTCCATCAGCCAGCGGGTCAGCAGAAAGTACCCTGCGGCAAAGGCAATGCTGACCGCCAGCCCGAACAGGGTGGTGAACGCACTGGGCGCAGCGATGGAAACATCTACACCGCCAAGGGTGGGATCGGAAACAGCCTGCAGCATGTCGGCACTGCTGACACCGGAGCTCAGCCAGTTCTGCAGGAAGGACAGCAGGAAAAATGCCAGAATACCGGCCGGGACCATGTGCTTTTTGAACTGGTGGCCGATCATGCATGCGGCATAGATGCACAGGATGCTGGACACCAGTGCCACCAGCCCATTCAGCGTTTCAAAGATCAGCCAGAGCCACCCGGAGCTGCCGGTCATGCGGAAGATCTCCACCACTTTCTGCCACAGCTCCGGCAGCTGCTGCAGGGCCGCGCTGTTCAGAGACAGAGCCAGCAGCATCACCGCAAAGGAGAAAATACCCACGATGCTGCTGCAAAGCATCCACACCACGCTGGAGATCAGCTTGGAAAGGATGAGCTGGCTTTCCGTCACCGGCAAGGTGTGCATCAGGTAGCCTTCGCGGCCCAGCAGATTGCGGGTGAAGCGGGTGACAATGGTCATCACGGACACCACTGCCACCGCAACGGCTACGATCATGTAGGCGAACAGCAGAAGAGATGCAAAGTTGTCCTTGGAAGAGCTGCGCAGGGAAAAGCCGCTCAGCACTGCCAGCGCAACAAGGGCCAGATACAGCCCGCCGTAGGTGCGGCCGGTGGCCTTGAATTCATATTTTAACAGCTGTTTCAGCATTTGAATACCTCCCGGAAATATGCATCCACGCTCATGCCCTCGGTCTCGCGCAGCTCTTCGGCATTGCGGTGGGCGAACACCCGGCCATCCTTCAAAAAGACGGCTTCGTCCAGAATGGGCTCGATATCGCCGATGAGGTGGGTGGAAAGAATGACGGTCGCATCCCGGCTGTAGTTGTTCAGGATGGTGCTCAGGATATAGTCCCGGGCGGCAGGGTCCACGCCGCCAATGGGCTCATCCAGCAGATAGAGCTTTGCGGCGCGGCTCATGGCAAGGATCAGCTGCACCTTTTCCTTGCTGCCCTTGGAGAGGGTCTTGAGCCGTGCCTTCGGTTCCAGTTCCAGCCGGGCCAGCATTTCGTTTGCCTTAGCGGGGTCAAAATCGGCATAAAATTCGTGGAACATTTCCACCAGCTGCTCCACACGCATCCAGTCCGACAGCCAGTCAGCGTCCGGCAGATAGGACACGATGGCTTTGGTGTCCGGCCCGGGGGTCATGCCGGCGATCCGGATGCTGCCTGCACTGGGCTGCAGCAGACCGTTCGCCAGCTTGATGAGGGTGGTCTTGCCGCTGCCGTTGGGGCCAAGCAGCCCCACGATGCGGCCAAAGCCGATGTGCAGGTCTACATTTTCCAGTGCGGTCTTATCCTTCTGGTAGCACTTGGTCAGTGCTTCACAGCTCAAAAGTTCATTCATTGCGGTCCTCCTTTGCGTCCCAGTGTTCCAAAAGCGCGGCCGCCTGTGCGGGACTGTAGCCGATGCCGCGCATCTTTTCCAGAAAATCCGACGCCAGCGTCCGGGCGGTGTCGGCGCGAAGCTGTTCGATCAATGCAGTATCCTCCGTAACATAGCGGCCTGCAGTGCGTTCGGTGCGCACCAGTCCTTCCGTCTCCAGCTGGGCAAGGGCCCGCTGCATCGTGTTTGGGTTCACCCCGGCGGCTGCGGCCAGATCACGTACCGAATCCAGATGCCCGCCCGGCGGGTAGGTGCCGGCCAGGATCCGGGCCTTCAGCCGTTCCACAAGCTGGGCATAGATCGGGCGGCTGGCATCAAACTGTTCGCCCATGGTATCATCTCCTTGTCTTGCTGTATTAAGCGCTTGATACAATAATACACGATTTGCTCTGTTTGTCAAGGGGAAAAAGAAAAAACATCATAAAACTGCGGGAAATTGGAAAAAGTGTCCATAAAACACTGCACATTGATAAAAAATTACAATAAATTCAAACAATTTCACATTGCAAAGCTTTTGACAATGTGCTATGCTGAAAAACAGAGAGCTCCGCCCGGAAAGCGGCGTAAAAGAGATTTGGAGGAAAAATAATTATGGCTGACCGCATCGTTCTGAATACCATCTCCTACCATGGCCACGGTGCCATTGAGAACATCGTTCCCGAACTGACCGCCCGCGGCTACAAGAAGGCATTCGTCTGCTCCGATCCCGACCTGATCAAGTTCGGCGTCACCAAGAAGGTCACCGATCTGCTGGATGCTGCAAACTTTGCCTATGCTGTTTACAGCGAGATCAAGCCCAACCCCACCATCGCCAACGTGCAGGACGGCGTGGCCGCTTTCAAAGCCGCCGAGGCTGACTGCATCGTGACCATCGGCGGCGGCTCCTCCATGGATACCGCAAAGGCCATCGGCATCATCATCAATAACCCCGAGTTTGCGGATGTCCGCTCTCTGGAAGGCGTTGCTCCCACCAAGAAGCACGCTGTGTTCACCATCGCTGTTCCCACCACCGCCGGCACTGCTGCCGAGGTCACCATCAACTACGTCATCACCGATGTGGAGAAGAAGCGCAAGTTCGTCTGCGTGGATACCAACGATATTCCCGAGATCGCCGTGGTCGATCCCGATATGATGTCCTCCATGCCCAAGGGCCTGACTGCCGCCACCGGTATGGATGCTCTGACCCACGCTATCGAGGGCTACATCACCAAGGGCCACTGCGTCATCTCCGATATGTTCCATCTGGAAGCCATCAAGCTCATCAGCCAGAGCCTGCGCGGCGCAGTGCAGAACACCCCGGAAGGCCGCGAGGGTATGGCTCTGGGCCAGTACATCGCCGGCATGGGCTTCTCCAATGTGGGTCTGGGCATCGTGCACTCCATGGCACACGGTCTGTCCGCTCTGTACGACACCCCGCACGGTGTGGCTTGCGCCATCCTGCTGCCGGTGGGTCTGGAGTACAACAAGAGCGTTGCCGGTGAGCGCTACCGCGCCGTGGGCAAGGCCATGGGCGTTGTGGGCATCGATGAGATGAACGATGTGGAAGCCGCTGACGCCACCATCGCCGCCGTCAAGCAGCTGAGCGCAGACGTGGGCATCCCCACAAATCTGCACGGCATCCTGAAGGAAGAGGATATCCAGTTCCTCGCCGAGTCCGCATTTGCGGATGCCTGCCGTCCCGGCAATCCCCGCGACACCAGCGTGGAAGAGATCGTGGAGCTGTATAAGAGCCAGCTGTGATTCCGCTCTGTAAATTCAAGCTGTAATTTTGAGCCCTGCTGTCCTTCGGGATGGCAGGGCCTTTTTCTAAGATGTATCTGAAAACAAAGCAACAGGCTGGATCTTCGTCTTTTCAGAGATGCCCGGAGAGCCTGCCTCGTCGCAGAGTGACAAAATTTCTGCACGGCTCTTGTACACAGCGCCCAAAACGGGTACAATCAATGCAGTAAGAAAAAACTGGAAGCGAAAGGAACCTTATGACGCTGAACTTCTATACTCTGGGTGTTATTTATCTAGTATATTCCTTTCTGGGCTGGGTGGCTGAGACGGTAGTCGCGACCATCCGGGGCGGAAGGTTTGCCAACCGCGGTGCGGCGGCAGGCCCGTTCTGCTTTATCTACGGTACCACTGGCGTGCTGCTGGCCGTGAGTTTCGGCGACCTGCGCGCCGAGCCGGTCTACCTGTTCTTTGCCTGTATGATGGCGGCAACGGTGATGGAATGGATCACCGCCAAGCTGCTGGAACGCCTGCACCGCCGCAAGTGGTGGGACTATTCCGGAAAAAAATTCAATCTGAACGGCTATGTGTGCCTGCAGTATTCGCTGCTGTGGGGTGCGCTGGGCACGGCAAGTGTGCTGTGGGGCAATAATGTGTTGCTGCAGCTGTGCGCGCATATCCCGGTCTGGCTGCTGCGCCCGGCAGTATGGGTCTCGCTGACGGTGGCGGTGCTGGACCAGATCGGTTCGGCGGTGCTGGTGCAGCAGTATGCGGCCCGGCACCCGATGCTGGAGCAGCTCAACCAGAGACTGGGGGAGCGGTCGGACACGCTGCGCCGCAGGATCGCGCTTTACATTGAAAAACGCATCCAGTATGCTTACCCGGCTGCGGCCCGGCAGGAGCAGACTGCGCTCCGGAAGGGGGAAAAGAACTTCCTCAGCGTGTCCGACCTGCTGTGGCTGTTCGTGATCGGCGCGTTTCTGGGCGACATGGTGGAGACGGTGTTCTGCCGCGTGACCGCCGGGGTCTGGATGAGCCGCTCCAGTCTGGTCTGGGGGCCGTTCAGCGTGGTGTGGGGTCTGGCGCTGGTGCTGGCAACGGTGCTGCTGCGTCAGGAAAAGGACCGGAGCGACCGCTACCTGTTCGCCTTCGGCACCGTCATGGGCGGTGTGTACGAATACGTGTGCAGCGCCGTCACCGAGCTGCTGTTCGGCACCGTGTTCTGGGACTACAGCAAGTTCAAGTTCAATCTGGGCGGGCGCATCAACCTGCTGTACTGCTTTTTCTGGGGCATTGCGGCGGTGATATGGATGCGCTACGGCTATCCGCTGGTGCTCAGAGGCATGGAAAAGGTGCGCAGCCGCGTCCGCCCATGGATGACCGTCCTGCTGGCAGTGTTCATGGCGGTGAACATGCTCACCAGTGCGCTGGCGCTGGCCCGGTACGATGCCCGCACCAGCGGTGAAGCGCCCAAAAGCAGCATCGATATGCTGCTGGATGCGCATTTTGACGATGCCCGCATGGAGCGCATTTATCCCAACGCGAAGAAAGTAGCCAAGGCCGGATGAAATTTCAACGCTCCTCTTGCACTTTGGTGCAAAAACCGGTATAATATTTTCCGGATAAAAGGGAGTAAAGGGCGCTCGTTTTGCAAAAACGGTGCGCTGTGGCGCAGCGACATCCCGGCAGAAATGCCCGCTGTGTCACCGGAAGCTTGAGACTTTTATTACACTTTCCCGTTTCTGGGCAGGATGTAATAAAGGCCTCTTTTTTATTGCTGCTCTGCCAAAAACAAAAGGAGAAAACTATGCTCATTCCTGTTTTGCTGTTCATCGTGGGCCTGCTGTGCCTCATCAAGGGCGGTGACTGGTTCGTGGATGGTGCCACGGGCATTGCCCGCCGCTTCCATGTGCCGGAGCTGCTCATTGGTGCCACCGTGGTGTCCATCGGCACCACCCTGCCGGAGGTGATGGTCTCCACCACCTCGGCCTTTACCGGCCACGGCGAGATCGCCTACGGCAACGCCATCGGTTCGATCATCTGCAATGCATCGCTCATTGCGGCCCTCACCATTGCGGTGAAGCCGGGCAAGGTAGACCCCAAGAGCCTGCGCACGCCGGTGTTATTTTTCTTTGTGGCAGCGGCCTTCTATGCCGGTGTGGCCTACACCACCGGCTACTTCTCCCGCCCGGTGGGCCTGATCCTTCTGGCCATGTTCGCAGCGTATATCATCTGCAACGTGATGGCCATGAAGAACGCCCCCGCCCCGGAAGAAGAGGAAGAACCGGAAGAAAGTGCATCCTTTGCCAAGGAGCTGGGTCTGCTGGCCGTGGGCGCTGTGCTCATTGCCGTGGGTGCCAACCTGCTGGTGGATAACGGTACCCTGATCGCACAGGCACTGGGCGTGCCGGAGTCGGTGATCGCGCTCACCTTTGTGGCACTGGGCACCTCGCTGCCGGAGCTGGTAACGGCCATCACCTCGCTGGCAAAGGGCCACGGTGCACTTTCGCTGGGCAATGTCATTGGTGCAAACGTGTTCAATCTGGTGCTGGTGAGCGGTGTTTCCGCCACGGTGGCACCCTTCACCATCCCGCAGAACTCCATGCTCTTCGGCCACAATGCATCGCTGGTGCTGGAGTTCCCGGTCATGTTCGCCGTGATGCTGCTGCTCACCCTGCCCGCCCTCTTCAAGGGCAAGCTGAGCCGCCCGCAGGGCATTGCGCTGCTGTGCATTTACGCGGCATTCTGTGTGGTGCAGTTCACCATCTGATAAAACAGCAAAAGGCCGACGCAGTACTGCGTCGGCCTTTTGCCGTTTTAAGGGTTATTTTTTCAAATGGGAATCCCAGCCGGAAGAGGTGATGACCTGCTGATCCGGTGTGCACCACATGGCTTCCACGCCGTCCAGACTTTCCACGATCTTCATCCCGTCCTCCAGCGGCTGGCAGAACAGGCCGGTGGTCAGGCAGTCGGCAAGGCCGGAGTCGCTGCACAGCACGGTCACGCCGTTAAAGTAGGCGGCGGGGAACAGGGTGTCCGGGTCGATCAGGTGGTGGTAGCGCTTGCCGTCCACCACGTAGTAGCGCTGGTAGTCGCCGCTGGTCACAAGGGCCATATCGCTCATGTTGATGGCACCGTCCAGCATGGAATCCGAGGTGTATACATCCGAAGAGCTCCATGGGTTTTCCACGCCGCCGGTCCACTGGCTGCCGTCCGGTTTTACACCAATGGCGCGCAGGTTGCCGCCCACGCTCACCAGAGCGCTGGTCAGGCCGCGGGCCTCGGCAGCCTGACACACCATTTCCACGGCGTAGCCCTTGCCCACGCTGCCCACATCCAGCAGCATTTCCGGGTCGGCCAGATAAACGGTCTTGGCATCCGCGTCGATGATCACGTTGTTGATATCACAGTGCTGGGCGGCTGCTTCCAGCTCTTCCATGGTGGGCAGCTTGTTGTCGGCATCCGTCTCGGCGGCTTCGGCAGCTTCGCGGTAATTGTGCCAGATATTCAGCACGCTGCCCATGGCAATGTTCAGCTTGCCGTTGGTGGTCTGGTACATCTGGTCGGCCAGCTCCAGCATGGAGAGGATGCGGTCGTCCACCTCCACCGGAGCGCTGCCGGCATTGTCGTTGATGGTCTTGATGTTGGTCACGCCGGGGTAATCGTTGTAGATATCATACAGCTGGTTATAGGTAATAAGGTCTGCGTGCAGGGCATCCATCTGGGTGTTGAATTCTTCCTCGCTCTCGCAGTAGGCGATCACCTGCGTTACGGTATCGAACACATCATAAAAAACGGTGGAATAGCGGGTAAGCTCTTTCTTTTTGGAGGCACAGCCTGCCAGCAGGCTCAGGCAGAGCACCCCGGCCAGCAGGGCGCTGACGAAACGTTTTGCGCGGGTCTTCATACGGTGTGGTTCTCCTTTGCGGCGGTAAAGGCGGCGTGCTCCTCCTGCAGGTGGGCCAGCAGATCGCCGAACACCCAGCTGCGGCTGGAGGGAGTTACAACGGCCTTGAGCGGAATGGTGACCTGTGCCTGCTTCATCAGATCCAGCAGGGTGTCCACATCCTTCTCCTTGAAGTTGGCCAGAACCACTGCCGGCGGGTAGGCACCCGGTTCCAGCACCAGCGTGCGTGCGGCCTTGGTCTCCACCTCGCCCAGCAGCTGTGCCACGGTCTTGCCCGCATCGGCAGGGGAGACGAGCAGCAGCTTCATGCCAAAAGCAGGAGCCATGCCTTCCAGCTTGCCGCGGTCGGCGGGGGAAAGATTCCAGCCCAGAATCAGCGGGACACCGGCGTTCTGGTTGCGTGCGATATGTGCTTTCATAAAAAAACCTCATTTCAGGGTGGATTGCAAATACACTATAGTATCTGTCTCTTATACACATCTGACGCT
>OWII01001248.1_pt1 | contig 10662 bp, 10 predicted proteins | sample 1732591 | NCBI WGS metagenome assembly OWII01 (sample SAMN05065732, study PRJEB22554) | human gut metagenome | biome: ENVO:2100002; feature: ENVO:00000062; material: ENVO:00002003 | host: Homo sapiens | place: USA | reverse complement strand
CACTTATGCGATCGTCGGCAGCGTCAGATGTGTATAAGAGACAGGCCCAAAGCTTCCAGACAAAGATCCACCGCTTCTTCAAACGTATCACAAACCTTATTTGCATAAAGCTCGCCATTGGGAACCAATACTTTCACCCCGGCTTCTTTATTTTCGGCTGTTTCTGGTTTAACTACCTTTAATGACACCTCTACTTTCTCTATATCGTCGTAAAATTTCTCCAACTTGGCAGCTTTCTTCTGGATAAAAGCCTGCAACTGCTCTGACGCATCAAAGTGAATTGATTGAATTCTAACTATCATACTTACCTCCTTTTCTTTAGGCCCGAGGATGAGCCTGATTATACACTTTTTTAAGTTCTTCAAAAGTAGTATGCGTATAAACTTCCGTAGTCGCCAAACTTTCGTGACCGAGCAACTCTTTTATCGAGCCCAAATCAGCGCCGTTATTCAGCATAGCCGTTGCAAAGGTATGCCTCAATACATGGGGACTTCTTTTTTTTACAGTTACTACCTTTGACAGGTTTCGCTTCACAATATATGCTACGATACTGCGGTTGAGCCTCTCTCCGGTCTTCCGGATGAAAAAAGCATCCGAACGAACCGGCAATGCCTGATTCCGCACATTGACATATTCTTGCATAGAACACCTTAACTCCTCATCAAAGGGCAGCAGACGCTGTTTGTTTCGTTTTCCCGTCACCTTAATGAGGGAAGCGGAAAAATCTATATCCTTGTCATCCAACCCGATCAATTCCGAAAGCCGCATGCCGGTGGCATAAAACATTTCGATAATCAAACGGTCGCGACACCCTTCAAATCCTTCTCCAAAGTCTACATCGTCCAGCAGCCTATTCACATCACCTTCTCTCAAAAAAACAGGAAGCGGCTTCTTTTTCTTCGGCCCCGTTATTTTCTGTAACGGATCCGCCGCAACCATTCCTTTTCGCAAAAGATATTTATAATACGACCGGACAGAACTCAACTTTCGATTTACCGTATTTGGCGCGCAACCCCTATCCATCAAGGAAGTAATCCATTCACGAATAAGTCCCGCATCCACATCCGACGGAGTCAGATCTCCCAACAGTTCCTCACCGAACTTCTGCAGCTCAAGAATATCTGCCTGATAGTACCTTACGGTACCTTTGGAATAATTCCTCTCATACAGAAGATAGTCAAGAAAAGAATCTGTCAACAACATATCGTTACATCTAAATCATGCAACGAATGTATGAAAAAGAATCCAATAATTCAAAGGAAATTACGAATTATTAATCTTCTACTTGTTGAAGTTGCTGAACGTAAACTGCACGCTCTTTCTTAAGTCTTTTAGTCACAGACGGTTTATCAAACTGCTGTCTGCTTCTCAACTCTTTAACGATACCAGTCTTTTCAAATTTTCTTTTAAATTTCTTCAGCGCTTTTTCAATGTTTTCGCCTTCTTTTACAGGTACTACAATCATTTTTTTGTTTTTAAAATTTAATGGTTTATAAAATCTCACGATCAAATTGAGCGGCAAAATTACACATACTTTCTTTATCCACAAAACTTTCGGCAAAAAAAACGATAATCGCAACACAAAATACTTGCCTTTCTTACTGGCAGTTACCCAAATTTCCGCACAGAAGTCTCCGCTTATGGCAGCAACACTGATAAAATAGCGGAATCTGCTCCGTAATTGGAGTAAAGTGAGTATATTTGAAAGCGCTTATCAATACCTTATATAGTATGAATTCAACAATAAACGATCGCATCGCCGCCTTACGGGCGCACATTGCCCAAGAGCAGATACAGGCTTTTATCATCCCCAGCACCGACCCTCACCTCAGTGAATACGTTGCACCCCACTGGCAGTCGAGAGAATGGATATCCGGCTTTACGGGTTCTGCCGGTACGGTAGTCGTCACAGCCAAAGACGCCGGACTGTGGACAGACTCCCGCTACTTCCTGCAAGCCGCCCGGCAGTTAGAGGGCACCTGCATCACATTATATAAAGAGATGCTTCCCGAAACGCCAAACATTCCCGAATTCCTGAGTGCGCATTTGCAGGAAGGAGACTGCGTGGGAATAGACGGGAAAATGTTTTCTGCCGAAGAGGTGGAACACCTGCAAAAGGAACTGAAGAAAAGCGGCATCCGCATAAAAAGCATCGCCGACCCGATGCAACTGTTGTGGACCGACCGACCTGCAATGCCTTTAGCGCCGGCCTTTGTTTACGACACAAAGTATGCGGGCATGAGCTTTACAGAAAAGCTGTCCGCCGTCCGGCAGGCCATGGAAGCAGCCGGAGCAGACTCCTTGTTGCTGTCGGCTTTGGATGAGATAGCCTGGCTGCTCAACATCCGGGGGAATGACGTGCACTGCAATCCGGTTGTCGTGAGCTACCTGCTGATTGAGAAAGACAAAGTGAATTATTTCGTTCAGCCACAAAAGGTTACACCCGAACTGGCCGAATACTTCAGCGCAAACGGCATCTCTGTGCACCCGTATGAAGAGATAGGCGATTACCTCAACAGCTTCAATGCCCATAGCATCCTGATGAATCCCGCAAAAACCAATTACGCCATCTACTCGGCAATCCGCCCCGGATGCCTGATAATCAACGGCGCATCGCCCGTAGCCCTGCTGAAAGCCATTCGCAACAAACAGGAAATAGCCGGAATCCATGCAGCCATGCAGAGAGACGGCGTGGCATTAGTCAAGTTCCTGAAGTGGCTGGACGAAGCAGTTCCCGCAGGAAAAGAAACGGAAATCAGCGTAGACAAAAAGCTGCACACATTCCGGGCCGCGCAACCGCTGTATATGGGAGAAAGTTTCGACACGATCGCCGGCTATAAGGAGCATGGGGCTATTGTCCATTACGAAGCCACCCCCGAAACGGACGTCACACTGAAACCGGAAGGTTTTCTGCTGCTGGACTCCGGAGCGCAATACCTGGACGGCACAACGGACATAACCCGCACCATCGCACTGGGCCCCCTGACAGAAGAGGAAAAGACCGACTACACTTTAATACTGAAAGGACATATCGCATTGGCAATGGCAGTATTTCCCGAAGGAACCCGCGGAGCGCAACTGGATGTATTGGCACGCATGCCGATATGGAAAGAACGCATGAACTACCTGCATGGCACCGGCCATGGAGTGGGACATTTCCTCAATGTACACGAAGGTCCCCAAAGCATCCGGATGAACGAAAATCCCGTTGCCTTGCAACCGGGCATGGTTACGTCCAATGAACCGGGCGTGTACAAAGCCGGAAGTCATGGCATCCGCACCGAGAATTTAGTGCTGACCGTTCCTGCTGGTGAAGGGATGTTCGGCAAGTACCTAAAATTCGAGACACTCACCCTCTGCCCCATCTGCCGGAAAGGCATCATCAAGGAGTTGCTGACAGCAGAAGAGATAGGATGGCTGAACGACTATCACCGGACTGTATACGAGAAATTGTCGCCGGACCTGAACTATGACGAAAGAGAATGGTTGAAAGAAGCATGCAAGGCAGTGATTCGCGATTAACCTTAATTGCCAAGCGCTGCCCCAATCATCAATCAATCATTAATTACTAATCGCTAATTATTAATCTTTAATCACTAAGCATTAATCTTTAATTACTAATCGCTAATTATTAATCACTAATTAAAATGGCACTAATAAAATCAGTACGAGGTTTCACTCCCGAAATTGGAGAGAACTGTTTTTTGGCAGACAACGCCGTTATCATCGGTGATGTAAAGATGGGGCGGGACTGCAGCATCTGGTTCAGCACCGTACTACGCGGGGATGTCAACTCCATCCGCATCGGAAATGGCGTGAACATCCAAGACGGAAGCGTGCTGCACACCTTATATGAGAAATCCACGATTGAGATAGGCGACCATGTTTCTGTGGGACATAACGTAACCATTCATGGAGCTGCAATCAGGGATTATGCGCTAATAGGCATGGGCTCCACCATTCTGGACCACGCCGTAGTGGGTGAAGGCGCCATAGTAGCCGCCGGTTCATTGGTACTTAGCAATACCGTAATAGAACCGGGAAGCATCTGGGGAGGCGTACCTGCCAAGTTCATCAAAAAGGTGGATCCGGAACAGGCGAAAGAATTGAATCAGAAGATTGCACACAACTACCTGATGTACTCAAGTTGGTATAAGGAATAAAGGCATCCGGCCGTTTACTAAAACTCCGCCGACGATTTAGTAAATCGTCGGCGGAGTTTTAGTAAATCTTTGAAAAGGATTTACCGGAAGATTTCAAGCAGGGAAAGAGAAAGCAAAAACCGGTTTAAAAGTTTATCATATTCAGCACCTTATCCGTTGCACCGGCATTGTCGGTAACGTAGAGCCCGGCATTCATCCCGCTCTCACGCAGGAACTCCTCATCCTCCAGCATACGGTCGAGCAGCGCTTTCAATTCCTCATAGCTCTTGATGGAGAAGCCGCCCTTCGCCTCCAAAAGCCGGATAGCCTCTTGGAACTTCTGATATTTCGGTCCGAAGATTACCGGAATTCCATATACAGCAGCCTCCAATGTATTGTGAATGCCTACCCCGAATCCCCCACCGATATAAGCGATCTCTCCATAGCGGTAGATCGAGGAAAGCAGCCCGAAGCAGTCTATTATCAGGCAATCCGCCTTACGGACATTCTTTTCATCCGCACGAGTGTAACGCACATACGGGCGCTTCAGCTTACGGATTATCTCCACCAAATGATTTTCATCGATAACGTGCGGAGCAATTATCAGTTTCACCTCCGGATGCTGATTGAAATATTCAATAAACAAGTCCTCATCGGGCTGCCAGGAACTTCCGGCGACAAAAGTCATCGTATTGTTCTTGAACAACTCAACCAAAGGCAAGTCCTTAGCCTCCTCCCGGATCTGAAGCACGCGGTCGAAACGGGTGTCGCCCACTACCGTCACCCGGTTGATGCCAATCTTGGCCAGGTAACGTTTGGAACGTTCATTCTGCACAAACAGATGGTCAAAGTTACGCAGCACGTTTCGGTACGTACCGCCATACCATTTAAAGAATATCTGTCCGCGACGGAAGATGGAAGACACACTGTAAACAGGAATACGGCGCTTATGCAGCTCATCCAAATAGTTCTTCCAAAACTCATATTTGATGAAGAACGCCATGCAGGGGTTCACCAAATCAAGGAACTTCTTCACATTGCGCGGCTTGTCGAAAGGCAGGTAACACACAATATCCGCCCCTCGGTAGTTTTTGCGTACTTCGTAGCCCGACGGCGAAAAGAATGTCAGCAGAATGCGATAATCAGGATATTTGGCACGAATCTTCTCAATCAGCGGACGCCCCTGTTCAAACTCGCCCAAGGAAGCCGCATGGAACCAAATGTAGCGTGCATCCTTCTCCAACTGTTGCCGGAGCAGCTCATACACCACCCAGTGCCCTTTCATCATCTTTCGTGGCTTACGGCTGAAAGGGGCAGCCAGATGCACCGCAATATCGTAGATTATTATCGCTAAGTTATAAAGCATACTATCTTAATTAAGAATGAATAATGAAGAATGAAAACGGTATGACAAGAAATCCCTCATTCTTGATTATTTATTTCAACGTTTCGATAGCACGCTGTATGCGGGCCAGTGTCTCTTCCTTACCCAACAAGGCAGTAATATCAAACATGTGCGGGCCCTTGCACTCACCCACCACCGCCAGACGGAAAGCATTCATCACATTGCCCATGTGATACCCTTTCTCCGTAATCCAGCCGATCACTATATCCTCAGACGGTTTTGACGAGAAGTCCTCAATGCCGCGGAGCACTTCCATCAACTCTTCCATGATGCGCGGGGTATCCTCCGACCAGCGCTTCTTCACGTCCTTCTCGGCATACTGCCGGGGAGCGGTGAAGAAGAAGCGGGCTTGATCCCACAACTCTTTCACGAAGTTGACGCGCCCTTTCACTAAGGACACCACCGTAGTGAGGAATGTATCGCTGTATGCGTCCGGATTGACGCCGTTTTCTTTCAACACCGGTTTGAAAAGTTCCGCAAGTTCCTCATCCGATTTTTGAAGAATATATTCATGGTTGAGCCACATACCTTTCTTATAATCGAACTTAGCTCCCGATTTGCTGCAATGGCTCAAATTGAAAAGCCGCACAAGATCGTCCATCGACATCAATTCCTGGTCATTGCCCGGGTTCCAGCCCAGCAAAGCAAGGAAGTTGATAACAGCTTCGGGCAGATATCCCGACTCGCGGTAACCGGAAGACACCTCACCCGTTTTAGGGTCGTGCCATTCCAGCGGGAACACCGGAAAGCCAAGACGGTCACCGTCGCGCTTGCTGAGCTTACCGTTACCTTCGGGCTTCAGCAACAACGGCAGGTGGGCAAAAGCCGGCATCGTATCTTCCCAGCCGAAAGCACGATACAGCAGAACGTGCAACGGAGCCGAAGGCAACCACTCCTCACCGCGAATCACATGGGAAACCTCCATCAGATGGTCGTCCACAATGTTTGCCAAATGGTAAGTGGGCAGTTCGTCTGCCGATTTATAAAGAACTTTATCATCAAGGATAGATGAATTGATCACCACTTCGCCGCGAATCAGGTCGTTCACATGCACATCCTCATCGGGCTCTATCTTGAAACGAACCACATACTGCCTGCCTTCGGCAATCAACGCGTCCACCTCTTCTTTGGAAAGCGTCAGCGAATTGCGCATTTGCATACGCGTAGAGGCATCATACTGGAAATTGGCTATCTCCGCACGCTTGGCATCCAGCTCTTCAGGAGTATCGAAGGCGATGTAAGCCTTGCCTGCATCCAGCAGCACCTGTACATACTTCTTGTATATCTCACGACGTTCGGACTGGCGGTACGGCCCATGTTCTCCTCCAAAGCTGACACCTTCATCAAAAGGAATGCCCAACCATTTGAAAGACTCCAATATATATTCTTCCGCCCCCGGTACGAACCGGTTAGAATCAGTATCTTCAATACGGAAAATCAAATCTCCTCCATGCTGACGCGCAAAGAGATAATTATATAACGCAGTACGCACACCGCCGATGTGCAACGCCCCGGTAGGACTTGGGGCAAAACGGACTCTGACTTTTCTTTCTGTCATAATCTATCTTACTTATGAATAAATTAGACGGCAAAATTAAACCTTTTTTTCCATACTATTGTTTTTTTTTGTACTTTTCGCAAAAATTTCAACCGATATGAGTTATTTCAAAGGAAAAAACAAAGAGTTCTCGTTCAGAGATTTGATATATAAGGCGCTTATTTTCATAGGCACCGTCGGGGTTATTGTCTATTTTCTGCCGAGGGACGGCAAGTTCAACTACCAGTTCGACATTGACAAACCCTGGAAGTACGGACAACTGATGGCCACCTTCGACTTCCCCATCTACAAAGACGACCAAGTTGTGAAAAGAGAGCAGGACAGCATCTTGGCTTCTTTCCAACCCTATTTCCAACTGGACAAGAACACAGAAAAAGAAGTGATCAAGAAGCTGAAAAACGATTACCAGACGCATTTGCGGGATGTCCTGCCTTCTACCGATTACATCCGCCATATAGAGAAAATACTCTCCGAGGTGTACCGGGCAGGGATACTCTCCACCGAAGAACTGGGGCAACTGCACAAGGACAGCACATCCGCCATCATGGTGATAAACGACAAGCTCGCCAGCCAACGGGACATCGACAAACTTTATTCCGTCAAGCAGGCGTATGCCTATCTCCTCACCGCCGACACCATGCATTACCAGCCGAACATACTCCGGCAATGCTCCCTCAACGAATACCTGTCGCCCAACCTCACCTACGACGTCCAGCGAACAGAGACCGCAAAGAAAGAAGTCCTCGACAACTACTCATGGGCCAACGGCATCGTCTTGAGCGGGCAGAAAATCATCGACCGGGGCGAGATAGTCAACCAAGAGACCTACAACATCCTCGAAAGCCTGCGTAAAGAATCCATCCAGCGCAGTGAATCCATCGGCCAGAAGCGGTTGATGCTGGCCGGGCAGGTGCTGTACGTAAGTATCTTCATGCTCTGCTTTATGCTCTATCTCGACCTTTTCCGCAAGGACTATTACAACCGCAAGGGCAGCCTCTCGCTGCTTTTCGCCCTTATCATGTTTTATTGTGTGGTAACGGCCATTATGGTAGCCAACAACATATTCAATGTCTACATCATTCCTTATGCCATGCTGCCTATCATAATACGCGTGTTCCTCGACTCAAGAACCGCTTTCCTCACGCAAGTCGTCACCATACTGATTTGCTCCATCTGCCTGCGCTATCCGCATGAGTTTATCCTGCTGCAACTTACGGCAGGCCTGATCGCCATTTTCAGTCTGAGAGAGCTGTCGCAACGCTCACAGTTGTTCCGCACAGCCATTCTGGTAATCCTGACCTATATGGCCGTTTACTTTGCTTTTGAACTGATAACCGAGAACGATCTGTCGAAACTGAATGGCAGCATGTACACCTACTTCATAATAAACGGCGTGTTGCTGCTCTTTACCTATCCGCTGCTTTTCCTGGTGGAAAAGACTTTCGGCTTCACATCGAACGTCACTTTAGTGGAACTGTCCAACATCAACAACAGCCTATTGCGGCGCATGTCGGAAACTGTACCGGGCACGTTCCAGCACTCCATGCAGGTGGCCAACCTTGCCGCCGAAGCCGCCAACCGCATCGGAGCGAAAAGCCAGTTGGTGCGTACGGGAGCCCTATACCATGACATCGGCAAAATGGAGAACCCGGTGTTCTTCACCGAGAACCAGTCGGGCAGCGTCAACCCACACAAGAACCTCAGCTACGAACAGAGCGCACAGGTCGTGATCAGCCACGTAACGGACGGATTGAAACTGGCGGAAAAGAGCAATCTTCCCAAAGTCATCAAAGACTTCATCACAACCCATCATGGTCGTGGAAAAACAAAATATTTCTATATATCCTGGAAGAACGAACATCCCGACGAAGAGCCCAACGACGAGTTATTCACCTATCCGGGCCCCAATCCGTTCACCAAGGAGCAAGCTATCCTGATGATGGCAGACTCCGTAGAAGCGGCATCACGCAGCCTGCCCGAATATACGGAGGCAAGCATCAGCAATCTGGTAGACAAAATAATCGATTCACAGGTAGAGGAAGGTTATTTCAAGGAATGCCCCATCACTTTCAAAGACATAGCAACAGTGAAAAACGTCTTCAAAGAGAAGTTGAAAACGATCTACCACACCCGCATCAGTTATCCCGAACTTAAAAAGTAGAACCTATGGAAGTCAGCGCCAAAGAACGCCAAAGAGCAGAACATCTGTTGCAAAGCCAACGGATCCAATTGCACCAGATTGAAAGTTTCAGTTTTATGAAACGGTATCGCCGGGACCCTCACGAAAATATCGCGGGAGGAAAAGACCGGTATGGTCCGGGGATATTCGTCTTTCATCTAAAAGAAAAACAGGACAGAATCCTGCATATGCCGCCTTTCAAACATCCGTCATCACTCGTCCGCTTTCTTGTGTCGCAAGGAATACCTTTCGCCAACTACTCTCCATGCAACCGGAGTGAAGGCACGCTTCCGGCAGAAACCTATCAGCGCCCTTCTCTGTATATGTTCTGGTTCTTTATATTATTCCTCACGTTTCTGATATTGGGATACTATTCCATCAGCGGCGATGCCTGGTGGGGATTCATTCCCGCCATACTATCGTTCGGGCTGAGCCTCTTCTTCATCTGCATGCTGATGACCCGGTTCTGCTACCTGACATTGGACAATGATGCCCTTACTGTGCACAGCGTAGGAAGAACAATCCGTTACCCCTATACAGACCTGCGAAAAGTAAATTTCGATTTTGCCCGCGAACAGACGTTCACGCACATCATGGAATTGCTCGACAAAGACTACCGCTACCGTCTTTTTTATATCGGGAGGGTTTCGAGAAAGAGGCTGAACGAAATTGCCGAACGGTTACAACAAGCCGGAGTGGATGCAACATGCAGCCTCAACGACAACAAACGCTTCTATCAGGACAAAAGAGGAAGTGGCGAGCTGTGAATCAGGAAGTGACAACTAATCATTAATGGCTTCAAGCAGCCCTGCGCACGCATCCTCCAAGACGTCAAGCACATATTCAAAGCCCTCGGCTCCTCCGTAGTAGGGATCGGGAACATGGTCGGCATGGGTGAACTTGGTACAATACTCTGTCATGCGGTGTATCTTTTTCCACTCTTCGGTGGAAGGGGCCCGCTCCTTCAAATCATCAATATTACGGTCGTCCATTCCGATGATTAAATCGAAATTGTAGAAATCATCCGTACGTACCGGACGGGAACGATGTGTCAGGTTGTAACCGCGGCGTGCAGCGTGGGCACACATTCTGCTATCGGGCAGTTCTCCCTGGTGGTAGGAAAGGATACCCGCCGAATCAATGACAAACTCGTCTTCACGCCCTGCCTGCTCTATTAAATGCTTCATCACCCCTTCTGCCGAAGAAGAACGGCAGATGTTGCCCAAACAGACAAAAAGTATTCTTTTCATATAATTAATAATCAATGTATTATATTCTATATAAAAATATCGGTTTACTATATAGTTTACATTCTATGACACAACAAATATCTGTCTCTTATACACATCTCCGAGCCCACGAGACGCGTAGTAATCTC
>OWII01001244.1_pt1 | contig 10723 bp, 12 predicted proteins | sample 1732591 | NCBI WGS metagenome assembly OWII01 (sample SAMN05065732, study PRJEB22554) | human gut metagenome | biome: ENVO:2100002; feature: ENVO:00000062; material: ENVO:00002003 | host: Homo sapiens | place: USA | reverse complement strand
AGATTACTACGCGTCTCGTGGGCTCGGAGATGTGTATAAGAGACAGATATATAGCTGATTGTGGTATAACAAGAAAAGCGTGTGTAACAGATTGTATCGGTGGAAGTGCTTGGCTAAGCACTATGAACTAATATAAAGTAGGAGAAGTTCTATATAGACGATTGCAGATTAACAAAATACCAATATTGGTAGTTGCGTTTAGGTATGTGCATAATCAAAAGTTCGAAATGAACCAAGGAGGATTTTTATGAGCGATGTAAAATTAGAGAATGTTGAATTAAAGGAAGAAGAAGTCAATATATACACTCCAGACTGTGGAGTAACAAGAAAAGCGTGTACAACAGATTGTTTTATGACAACTTGTTTAATTACATGTGCAGAATAAAAGATACGATAAGGAAGGAGCAGCGTTACTGTAATAGGTTACGCTGCTCTTTTAATAGGTGATCCACATATATCCAATTCCATAGATTGTTTTAATATAATGGTGACTTTCAGTATCAATTCTTTGCCGTATACGGCAGATCATACTATTCAGAGAAGTGCAAATTCTGCTCGAACGGTACGCCTATTCTGAAATCAGCGGTACATTCATTCTGATTTAGCGGTACGCGTTTTCTGCTCAAAACGGTACGTTTTTCCTTTATTATTGTGATGTAACTATTATTCATCACAGTGCAAAGGAGGAACTATTATGCACGACTACAATACTATTCTTGGAGTCATAGAACTTCGGCTCAGTAAAGTCAGTTATGACTCTGTACAAAAACGTTACCGGATCGGACGGAGCGGGATTGCATTGATCATGAACCGCTACAAGGATTCAGGCTTATCATTGGATGATCTTCGGCAAATGCCAGCCTCAAAGGTGGTTGATCTCATCTATCCAAAAGAAAACCTTCGACATAAGGATATTCCACTGCCTGATTTTGAAAAAATACATGAGCAGATGATCCAAATGGGAAAACATGCTGACTTGAGTTTTCTATGGATTGATTATAAAAAAGAGCATCCCAACGGTTACCAGCTCGCTCAGTTTTATAAGCTGTATCGTGATTTTATGGTAGATGCTTATGGTACTTCAAAAACATCTATGCCTGTGGAACGGATCCCTGGTGAAAAGATGTATATTGACTGGGTAGGCGACCAGCCGGAACTGCTATTGGACACAACAACTGGCGAACTTCGGAAAGTTCACATTTTTACAACTACACTTGGTTTTAGCAGCCTTGTTTATGCAGAGATCTTTCCGGATGAAAAACTTCCACATTTTATTACCGGTACAGTACATGCACTGTCTTATTATGGGGCAGTTCCTAAATATCTTGTCCCGGACAATCTAAGAACAGCTGTTACCAGGCATAGTAAAGATGAACTTGTGCTGCAGTCAGCTTTTTCAGATCTGGAAACTTTTTATGATACGATCGTTCTGCCGCCGCCACCAAGGAAACCGAAAGGCAAACCAACAGTTGAAAATCATGTGCGTTTCTTGGAGACGCATCTGGTAGAAGAGTTAAAGAAAGATACTTATATCTCTCTGGAAGCTCTGAATGCTGCGGTCAAAAAGATCGTAGCGGACATCAACCAGCGTCCTTTCCAGAAAAAATCTGACATTCGGAAATCCCGCATGAATGGATTTGAAAAGTACGACAAACCGCGTATGAACCAGCTTCCAGGCGAAAGTTATACACTTTGTGATTATAAATACTTTCTTAAAGTTCCAGATAATTACCACCTTGAGTATGATGCCCACTACTATTCTGTATTGTATACCTATAAAGGGAAGCCTGCAATTCTTAAGGCTACAATGACGGAGATACGGATCTGTGATGAGTATAACCGGCTGATCTGCCGCCATCCAAGATCTTACCGTGATTTTCCTCTTTACATTACAGATGACAATCACATGCCTCCAGAACACCTGTATTACAAAGAAGTGAATGCACATGACGGAGCTTATTACAGACGATGGGCATCTGTTTATGGAGAATCTATGGTAACTCTTATTGACAGGATACTCCGCAGTTCCAAGCATGAGGAACAGGCATACAACAGCTGTGCCGGTGTACTCCATTCCTGTAAAGATGTTCCTCACAGGCTGGTTCAGGAGGCTGCTGAGAAATGCGTAGAAGCCAATGCTTGCAAGTATTCTTATTTCAAGAAAGTACTTAGCATGGTTCAGAATAATCATTCCAGTAGTGCTATAAACGGAACCGGAAAACTTCCTTCCCATACAAACATCCGTGGAAAGGAGGCATACAAATGAGTTCATCCCATGACATTACATTAACACCTCAGGAACAGGCTCTGATCATGCGTCTGAAGAGTTTCCGTGTTCCAGAAATGGCACATATCCTGGAAGAACAGTTGAAAGATCCCAATGCAGATCTGAACACTTTTATGGAACGCATAGCATCAATGATTGATGCAGAGTGGCAGGCACGGGCAGATAAACGCTTTAATCGTCTGATGAAAGAAGCACATCTGCGATACCCGGCGGCGGATCTTGACGAAACTATTTACCGTCCAGAACGTCAGCTTGATACCCAGACAATAGAGCGACTGAGTACCTGCCATTGGATAGAGGAAGGAAAGAATCTCATTGTAACAGGATCTTCCGCCAGTGGAAAAACTTATCTAATCAATGCTTTTTGTGTAACTGCAATGAAGCAGTCTAAGAGTGTAAAGTATATAAAAGCGAACACTCTTATGAGCGAAATGGAACAGGCACGTATCAAATCCACAAATCTGGATTACCTGAATAAGCTGACCAAGCTGGATCTTCTTGTGATCGATGATTTTGGCCTTATGGATCTCGATCTTGATAAATGCCGGGATCTTTTTGAGGTCCTTGACACCAGGGATGGAAGAAAATCAACTGTAGTCATCTCACAGTTTCCAGTCAGTACATGGTTTGATATGTTTGCTGACAATACCTACGCTGATGCGTGCCTTACACGAATCACAGATAAACATCATACATATCGTCTGGAGATGAACGGTATAAATATGCGTGAAACAGAATGATATCATCTAGCGGTACTTCGTACCGTTAAAAATGGAATAGCCGTTCCGCAGTAGCGGAACTGGCATTCCGTTTGAGCGTAATTTGCAGAGAAGTTTCTTCGACATAATTTCCATTTCTATCCCATAGAGAATATAAAAGATGTTGTCTGGTTAAAACAGTGTTTGGGCTTAAAGAAAGCAACTTGAGGAGCTTAAATTCCAATGGTGTAAAGGAAGTAGTAGTACCTTCAATCACTGCAGTCAAGGAGTTAAAATTTAAAGTTATGTGGCTGTCTTCATACTTTGTAGCCAGATGATTGTTGGCAAATAAGATATCCAATTTTTTCGATAAAAGTGCTGGTGATGAAAGAGAAATATATAAATGGTCAGTAGCACCGGCTTCATAGAAATCCAAGATGATTTGTTCTGGAACACTAGTAGGGCATAAAAATAGAACAATGATGTTTGGACAGCATTTTTTGGCAGCCTTACATATTGTAAGACTGTATTTATGTAACATTGTGAAATCCAAGATTAAAGCATTATAAGAGCTAAAGCGTATGTTGCCAATTTGCTTTGGCCTGATGGAAATAAAATCTGTATTATAATTTGACTTTAAGACATTTCCAAGATTTTCCCCCAAGATTGTCGGATTACCAACAAATAATAGTTTTTTCATAAGTATTTCTCCTTCCTATAACTACCAGTATATTTAAAAGAAGAGAAAATGTAATATTGTTTGTATAGATTGCCTTTTTTCCTGTATAGATGTACAAAATGAGAATGGTAATACCACGATATACCATGATACATAGTAGTAATACTCTTAATTAAAGTAAAACATGGGTGTATTTAAGTGTAAAATGAGTGTATCGGGAGGTGTACGCTTGTGAATCGAATATCAGAATTAAGAAAAAAATTAGGATTGACTCAGATAAGGTTAGGGGAAGAAATAGGAGTTAGTCAGCAGACAATTAGCAAATATGAAAATGTGGATGAGAATATTTCAGGTGATATGCTACTTGCATTATCCAAATTCTTTAAAGTTCCGGTTGATTATATATTGAGAAAAGATGAAGAAGAACAGCAGAGAGAGCAGGATAATAAAAGAGAAATTATGGAGTTGTATAGGGACATGGACCAGTACAATAGAGATACTTGGATTATTATAGGAAAGCGATTATTGGGCGGTCAGTTGCACAAATATAATGAAGACAGTATCATAGAAAGAAGATTGAAGGAATAATCTAATAAGATTTTTGCAATAATTGGGATGTATACTTAAAGTATAATGATAAACATCATGAGGAGGTAGAAGATGGGAGAATTATTATACTTTAAGAATTGTGAGGAAAGAAAAAAAGCAGAGGAATTGTTAAAGAAATGTTGGCCGGAAGTATCTTTTGTAGTCATGCGATTAGATATGCAAAATATATTAGAAGAAGAAAGAATTCATTTCGGAAAATGGGATATAGAATTTGAAAAGAAAAGGATGCTTTATGATGGAACGGAAATTGTAATTACTGATTTGCAATGGGATATTTTACAACTTTTGATGAGTGATACAGAGTTGAGTTTTTCGATTAAAGAAATTGCATACGCTACGAATACTGGAGTGCATGAGGCCAAAATCTATGTAGAAGATTTGTTAAAAACGATAAAGGAACAGACGGATTCTGCAATTGTACAAAAGAAAGAAGAGAGATACGCATTTGTGGAAATTACAGATTAAGTGATGGAAAAAAGCAGTGGATTTACACTGCTTTTTTTATGGGAAGAATTATAGTATATCAATACTGGCATGGAGGTGTAAGGGAGTATATAAAAGCAAAGCTGTTAATATTTTAGAATGACTCAGACAGATAGGTTATTTCGTAGATGAACAGCACAGTTACTTGTTTTGAATACAAACCCAACCGGACAGAAAAAAGTACAATGTAAACAAAAAATATAGTAATTGTAGTGAAGATATTTTATGTTATTGATAAATGTGAAACATCGATATAAAGGAGAGAACTTACTATGGAGAAAAAATTATTTACCTCAGAATCAGTAACAGAAGGACATCCGGACAAAATGTGTGATGCAATTTCAGATGCGATTTTAGATGCCTTAATGGAGAAGGATCCAATGAGCAGAGTTGCTTGTGAAACTGCAATTACGACAGGTATGGTATTAGTCATGGGAGAAATTACAACCAATGCGTATGTGGACGTGCAACGAGTAGTAAGAAAAACGATAGAGGATATTGGCTATAATAACGGAGATTATGGATTTGATGCCAAGACCTGTGCTGTATTAACGGCGATTGATGAGCAGTCTACAGATATTGCTATGGGTGTGAATAAAGCATTAGAAGCAAAAAAACATAAAATGTCAGAAGAAGAATTGGAAGTCATTGGCGCCGGAGATCAGGGTATGATGTTTGGATATGCTTGTGATGAAACGATGGAATATATACCATATCCTATTTATTTGGCGCATAAGCTGGTTCGGCGCTTATCAGAAGTGCGAAAAGATGGAACTCTTCCGTATCTTAGACCAGATGGAAAAAGTCAGGTTACAGTAGAGTACAGTGAAGATGGGGTACCATTACGACTGGAAGCAGTGGTATTATCTACACAGCATAACCCAGAAATAACGCAGGAGCAGATACATACAGACATTAAAAAATATGTATTTGATCCAATTCTTCCGGCAGATATGGTAGATGATGAAACGAAATTCTTTATCAATCCAACAGGACGTTTTGTAATCGGCGGACCTCACGGGGATAGTGGATTAACAGGACGTAAGATTATTGTAGATACTTACGGTGGATATGCACGTCATGGTGGCGGTGCTTTTTCTGGTAAGGACTGCACAAAAGTAGACCGTTCTGCGGCTTATGCGGCTCGTTATGTAGCAAAAAATATTGTGGCAGCAGGATTGGCAAAGAAATGTGAAATTCAGCTCTCTTATGCGATTGGTGTTGCACAGCCAACTTCAATTATGGTAGATACGTTTGGAACTGGGAAAATTTCAGATGAGGAGCTGGTAACAATCATAAGACAAGAATTTGATCTTCGTCCAGCCGGAATTATAAAAATGCTGGATCTTCGCAGACCTATTTACAGGCAAACAGCAGCTTATGGTCATTTTGGAAGAGATGACCTGGATTTAACATGGGAACGTTTGGATAAGGTAGAAGTATTGAAAAATTATTTAAAAAAATAAGAGACTAAGGAGCATTGTATATGAAGTTATATAAAAAAGGAATTGCCTGTTTTTTTGCCTTTGCAATCATGCTTACATTCTTTATGGGAAATTCAGATACGATATATGCAAAAGAAATAAAAACGTCAGATACTTACAATAAATATATTACAGTGGAAGGAAAGAATATGCGTATTGTTATGTATGGAAATATGAATGAGAATGGAGTCAATTTCGCAGATATGACAAAAACGACTTTGGTAATGTTACCGGCTTTGGGTGTGCCTTCCCCTCATTTATATTTTAAACCTTTGGCACAGTCGTTGGAACAAGACTTTAATATTGTAATCGTAGAACCATTTGGATATGGGCTTAGTGATTTGGCGGAAACGGATAGGACAGTTTCCAATATAAATAGAGAAATAAATGCAGCATTGGAAATTCTGGGTATTCGAGAGTGTGTACTTTTGACTCATTCTATTTCAGGAGTATATGGTCTTGAGTTTACTCAGACCTATCCTGAAAAAGTAAAAGGTTTTATTGCTATTGATAATACGGTATACGATAAAGAGCTAGCAGATGCTATGGCAATGGAAAAAGAGTATATGCTGAAAGGAATTGATGAATTTCAAAAACTCAGAAAATCTTTTTCTTCTATAGAAGAATTTCAATTAGAATTAGAAAGAAATCCTGAACAATATGGAGCTGTTTTGCCAGAAATTACTGGATATACATATTCCGAGAGTGATAAGTCAGAATATATAAAGGCATATTCTTTAAGCAGTAATGAAACAATCCGAAATGAAGTGAATAATATGGATCAGAATTTATTATCCATAAAAGGAAAGAAATTTCCAACGGCTTTGCCAGTTTTAACCATGATTTCTTCAGAGAATGTAGAAAATATTCCGGCATGGAAAAGTGGACATGAAAATCAATTGGATTTTAGCTCTGGAAATCATCAATTATATGTCGTAGAAGGAGGCCACTATATCTGGTATACCAACCTTACACAGATTGTACAACATATAAATGAATGGGCAACGGCAAATCAGTTTTAAAAGGAATAAGCAGTTTTGCCATATACATAAAGAAGCGAAAGGGAGTGTGCTTTGGAGAAGGCAATCATTACAGAAACATTTGGGGCAAAAAAGTTTGCAGCAGATTTGTTATATAATTCTATGGGGGAAGAATCAGAATTTAGGATATATCCAGATTACCGCAAAATTTATAGAGGAAAGACAGAGATTATTTTATCAAAGGCTGAATACGAACTATTTATCCTTTTATCTGGAAGACCAGGGGTGATCTTTACAAAGGAAAAGATATTTGAAATTCTATATAATGAAGAAGTACCAGAGAGTATTGATAATATTATTTACTAAAACTTCCCACACCAATACGGTGTGTTGAACCTTGAAAATTCAATATTTCAGCCAATAAAAAAGGCATAAACCTGTTCCGTTTGGTATAATGGAATTGACTAGAAACCATCTTTACAAAGGAGATTTATGCCATGTCCAGTATACCACAAAACCATTCTGATGAGAAAGCCCTAATTGACTGCGTTCAGAGATTTTTTTCTAAACACCATGTCGGCAAGCTTCTTGCCAGATGTAATGGCATGAAAGAAAAAGGCGTTTCTCCGGTTTCTCTGTTTCGTTACAAACTCAGTAACATTTTTGTCGGAAGAAGTATGTATATGCAGCAACAGACCGGCTCTTTTAAGGAAGCATTTTCCAAGAACACGTTCTACCGTTTCCTTAATTCTGCAAAGACAAACTGGCTCCGTTTCACTTCTCTTCTTGCTGCAGATATCGTAAATCACGACATCAAAGGTCTGACGAATGACAGCAGAAAAAATGTCTTCATCATTGATGACAGTCTTTTTAACCGCACCAGCTGCAAGAAAACAGAACTGGGATCAAAAGTTTTTGACCACACGGATATGCGTTTCAAAAAAGGATTCCGAATGCTTACTTTAAGCTGGAGTGATGGAAATACATTGATTCCTGTAAACAGCTGTCTGCTGGCATCTGCAAAAACTACAAATATCATCGGTCCTGTAAAGGACTTTGATAACAGAACCCTTGCAGGAAAAAGACGCAAGCTTGCTCAGACAAAAGCTCCAGAAGCAATGATGGCTTTGCTGGACACTGCCCTCAGCGTGGGACTGAATGCTGACTATGTTCTGTTTGATTCCTGGTTTTCAAACCCGGTGCAGATCACAGCCATCCATTCAAAAGGCATGGATGTGATTGCTATGATCAAGAAGAGCAGCCGGATTAAATACTCATACGGTGGTAAACAGCTGAGTATCAAAGAAATCTATTCCAAGAACAAAAAGCGCCATGGCAGATCAAAATATCTGCTGTCTGTTGATGTTATGGTAGGAAAAGGGTTCTTCCGTAATTATCCGTTTCTATGCTTTCCTACATATCTAAGTTTTGCCTCTAATAAGCGTTTTCTACAGCGTCCATACATTGTCCGTTTTATCATTTTTAATCGGCTGTTTGTGCCCTCAACAAAGCCATTACTATAGTCATAGGCTACGGCATTTTCAATCGCGTCTATATCTCTTTTTAATCCTTCAGCAAAACTCTTTAGTGCTTTAAGTTCGCTTTTGCAATATTTTTCTATAAACAAGTATAATAGCGGAATATTTCGCTTTTTAAAAATATTTCGAAACTCTTTTATGCAACAATGAAGTTCCTGGACCGCAGGATACTGATCATAAATAAAGTTTTTGTGTGCTACTGTTAATTCTGTATTCATCCACATATATCGAAATATCCCTTCACGTGTGATATAGTCCTTTTCTTTACCGATACTACCTGTTCTGTATTTTAATGCTTCTGTCATTGTTTGGATATATGGTTGCACTTCAAAATATCTGTTTTCTTTTTGTTCTATCTTACATAAATAGTCAAAGACATTACTCTTTGAACCTGTATATCCTTTTGCATAAATTTCTTTTATTGTTTTGCTTTTACTCCACCCAGAATCCAAACATTGAATAATGAAATCATAAAATATATCCAATTTACTCTGCCGGATTCCGTACATACTTAATTCTTCCGGATCTCCTTCACGATATTTTGCAATCGTATTTCGTCCTACCCCCATTCGTTTTGCTATTTCACGATAGCTACATCCTTCACTTAAAAATTTCTGTATTTGACAGACCATTTTATACCGTTTTTCTGAAAAAATAGAAGAGTTATCCACATCAGATTTGATTTTTTTTACACGGTTCTTCTATGACTGTAGACTGCTCAACATGAGTAATACTTACTGTTGCTGGAAATGTATGATTTAGTGCCTTTTTGATTGCCTCCAATAAATTCTGATGTAAATGAAACCGATCTGCCACCTGCATAGCATCGGGTAACTCTTCTGATATTACTTTTGCATATGCACTCGCCCGATCACGAGTGACTACTTTTATATGTTTATTATTCTTAAGCCAATTTCTTAGTGCATCTCCATTTCTTCCATCCAACAGCGCAATTGGTTCATGATTTTTTTCATTTACAATAATAGTTCCATATGTATGTCGTTTTTTATATGCAAAATCATCCACGCCAATTACATCACCTACCTCTGGTCCGGGAAGAGATTCATACTTTCTTAAAAGCAGTCTTATAACAGTATCCCCACTAATTTTAATACCAAGTGCCTTACAAATACGGGCACAACCTTCGCAGCTAGATTCCATTGCTAGTGTACAGATAAAATCAGCACATCGTTCTGTCATACGACTATAAGTATTAAGAAAACCATCAAATGTTTCAGCAAACGTTGTTACTTCACAGTCATTATTTATACATTCATATTCATGAGAACAAATCTCAAGTTGAACCATCTTCCCTAAAATAGGGAGATCCTGGACTTTACGAATATAGGTTCCATGATATTTATCTGTTATATAGCCACATTTCGGGCACCTGCAATCCTTGGAGATTGATTTCATTCGCATTAAAATCTGTTTTTCATATTCCTGAATCTTAGTTATATTTAATTCAGTTTCAGGATAAAAACTATTTATACATAATGTACCGTGTGAACCTGGCATCTGACTGCCTCCCCCATATTTTTTGATATGTTAATTATACTATATGTCCGATAATATAAAAAGGCAAAAACGGATAATTGCGGAAGAACCGATTCGGATACCGTGATTCCGGTCAGATGATACCGATTCCCTTTATAATGAATTCATACGCTTTGCAGCGTAAATTCATTACGAAGGAGGTCACCATTTATGACCAAGTATCGTGAGATCATCCGGCTTCCCGGACTGTTTGCCGCAAATACGGCTGCATACTGTGAAACCGCAAGAGCTGCTGCCATTGCAATAACTACTGCCTTTTTCTTCATGATCGTTCACCTTTCCTTTCCTGATAAATTTGTTCTATTCTTCAACCCTGTAAAACAGGTCTAGAACCATTTGTGTTACTCCTTCCGGATCCGGATGGTATTCATCCTGTCTCTTATACACATCTCCGAGCCCACGAGCCGC
>OWII01001239.1_pt1 | contig 10751 bp, 7 predicted proteins | sample 1732591 | NCBI WGS metagenome assembly OWII01 (sample SAMN05065732, study PRJEB22554) | human gut metagenome | biome: ENVO:2100002; feature: ENVO:00000062; material: ENVO:00002003 | host: Homo sapiens | place: USA | reverse complement strand
TTATGCGATCGTCGGCAGCGTCAGATGTGTATAAGAGACAGATCCTGCACGCCGGCGGCAAGTTCGGCGGCGAGAACTCCGGCTACAAGGTGGCCGGCGGCCTGCACGGCGTGGGCGCTTCGGTGGTCAACGCCTGCTCCGAGTGGCTCACCGTCAACGTGCGCCGCGACGGCCACGAGTACGAGCAGACCTTCCGCCGCGGCGACCCGGACGGCCCGCTCAAGTGCATCGGCACCGTAGCCGACGGCGTCACCGGCACCCGGGTCACCTTTAAGCCGGACCCGGAGATGTTCCGGGATACCACCGTGTACGACTTCGACACGCTGGAAAAGCGCCTGCGGGAAGAAAGCTTCCTGAACGCCGGTGTCAAGATCACTCTGACCGACGAGCGTGAGATGTATACCCCCGTGCTGGAGGACGGCAAGGAGGGTGAACCCTGCTACCGCACCGAGGTCATGTGCTACGAGGGCGGCATCAAGAGCTTTGTCACCTATCTGGGCGAGAAGCGCAAGCTGGACGTGCTGCACCCCAATGTGATCTACCTCAAGGGCCAGACCGACCGCGGCATGGCAGAGATCGCACTGCAGTATAATTCCAGCTACAACGAGCTGCTGCTGAGCTTTGCCAACAACGTCAACACCCCGGACGGCGGCACCCACGAGGAGGGCTTCAAGAACAGCCTGACCCGCGTGTTCAACGATTACGGCCGCAGCCACGGCCTGCTGAAGGATAAGGACGAGAACCTGTCCGGTGCGGACGTGCGCGAGGGCCTGATCTGCGTGATCTCTGTCAAGCTGCAGGAGGCAGAGTTTGAGGGCCAGACCAAGGCAAAGCTGGGCAATACCGAGATCCGCACCCTTGTTTCCAACATGGTCTACTCCAAGCTGATGGAATTCTTTGAGGAGAACCCCGGCGTGGCAAAGGCCATCTTTGAAAAGGCCACCCAGGCCGCCCGCGCCCGCGCCGCTGCCAAAAAGGCCCGCGAACTGGTGCGCCGCAAGAGCGCATTGGAGACCAGCCGGATGCCCGGAAAGCTGGCAGACTGCCGCGAAAAAGACCCCAGCCGCACCGAAATCTTCATCGTCGAGGGCGATTCTGCAGGCGGTTCCGCCAAGATGGGCCGTGATTCTGCCATTCAGGCCATCCTGCCGCTGTGGGGCAAGATGCTGAACGTGGAAAAGGCCCGCGCCGATAAAATTTACGGCAACGACAAGCTGATGCCCGTTGTGCTGGCACTGGGCTGCGGCATTGGTGACGAGTTCGATATCTCCAAGCTGCGCTACGATAAAGTGTTCATCATGGCCGATGCCGATGTGGATGGCTCCCACATCTGCACCCTGATGCTCACCTTCTTCTTCCGCTATATGCGCCCGCTCATCGAGCAGGGCCATGTGTATGTGGCCCAGCCGCCTCTGTTCAAGGTGCAGAAGGGCAACACCATCAAGTACGCCTACAACGACGCCGAAATGGCCGTGCTTTCGCAGGAAATGCCCGGCGCAAAGGTGAACCGCTATAAGGGCCTTGGTGAGATGAACCCCGAACAGCTGTGGGAGACCACTATGAACCCCGATAACCGCGTGATCGTACAGATCACCATTGACGATGCCGAGAAGGCCGATGAAGCCTTTACCATCCTGATGGGCGATCAGGTGGAGCCGCGCCGCCGCTTTATCGAGACCAACGCCCAGTACGCAAAGCTGGACGTGTAATTGGAGGAAACAATGGAAGAAGATTATGTGATGATACCGGGCAGCGGAACCAAAAAGATCATCCGCGATGTGAAAAAGGAGATCGAGACCGCATTCCTGGACTACTCCATGTCGGTCATCGTGTCCCGCGCCCTGCCCGATGTGCGCGACGGTTTGAAGCCTGTTCACCGCCGCATTCTGTACACCATGCACGAGCGCGGCAACGACCCCAGCCATCCCTACCGCAAATCCGCCGACACCGTTGGTGCGGTGCTGGGCTCCTACCATCCCCACGGCGACGCATCGGTCTACGATGCCATGGTCCGTCTGGCACAGGACTTCTCTCTGCGCTATCCGCTGGTGGATGGTCAGGGTAACTTTGGTTCTGTGGATGGCGACCCCCCGGCTGCCTACCGTTACACTGAGGCCCGCATGAGCCGCATGGCGGTGGAGATGCTGACCGATATCGAGAAGGACACCATCGACTGGGACCCCAACTTTGACGAGACCAAGAAGGAGCCCAGCGTGCTGCCCTGCCGCTTCCCCAACCTGCTGGTCAACGGCAGTCAGGGCATTGCGGTCGGCATGGCCACCAACATCCCGCCCCACAACCTGAGCGAGGTCATTGACGGCTGCATCGCCTATATCGACGATCCGGACATCGACCTGCCCGGCCTGATGGAATACATCAAGGGCCCGGACTTCCCCACTGCCGGCATCATCATGGGCCGCAGCGGCATCCGCGCCGCCTACGCCACCGGCCGGGGCAAGATCACCCTGCGGGGCCGCGCCACCATCGAGGAAACCAAGAACGGCCGCACCCAGATCATCATTACGGAGATCCCGTATATGGTCAACAAGGCCCGCCTCATTGAGAACATGGCCGACCTTGTCAAGGAGAAGCGCATTGAGGGCATCACCGGCCTGAACGATGAGACCAACCGCAAGGGCATGCGCATCGTGGTGGACATCCGCAAGGATGCCAATGCACAGGTCATCCTGAACCAGCTGTACCAGTACACCCAGCTGCAGGATACCGTTGGCGTCATCATGCTGGCCATCGACCACAAGGTGCCGAAAGTCCTCACCCTGAAGCAGATGCTGCAGAAATACGTGGAATTTCAGGACGAGGTGGTGCGCCGCCGCACCCAGTACGACCTGAAAAAGGCCAAGGAGCGCGCCCACATTCTGGAAGGCCTGAAGAAGGCCACCGACATCGTGGACGAGCTGATCGCCACCATCCGCGCCTGCAAGGGCGGCATGGCAGAGGCCAAGGCTGCCATCATGGAGCAGTTCGGCTTTGACGACCCGCAGGCAGATGCCATCGTCAAGCTGCAGCTGGGCCGTCTGGCAGGCCTTGAGATCCTGAAGATTGAGGAAGAGCTTGCCAGCCTGCAGGCCAAGATCGAGAACTGGGAGGCCATTCTGGCCGACGACGCCCGGGTGCTTGCCATCGTCAAGGAAGAGCTGCTGGAAATGAAAAAGCGCTTCGGCGACGAGCGCCGCACCGAGATCCAGTCCGTGACCGGTGAGGTGGATATCGAGGATCTGATCGCCGAGGAGCAGTGTGTCTACACCCTGACCGAGGCCGGCTATATCAAGCGCCAGCTCAAGGCCACCTATCAGGCACAGCGCCGCGGCGGACGCGGCATCTCTGGCATGACCCGCAAGGAAGAGGACATCGTGCAGGAGATGTTCGTAGGCTCCACCCACGACTATGTGCTCTTTGTTACCGACCGGGGCCGTCTGTTCCGTATCAAGGGCTACACCATTGCCGAGGGCAGCCGCACCAGCAAGGGCAGCAACATCGTCAACCTGCTGCAGCTGGCCGAGGGCGAAAAGGTCACCAACATGATCTGCCAGTCGAAGGAAGCCGACACCGAGGGCGGCTTTGTGACCATGGTCACGAAGCAGGGCCTCATCAAGCGCACCCCGCTGGAACAGTATGCTAACATCCGTAAGTCCGGCCTGATCGGCATTGCCCTGAACGAGGGCGATGCTCTGGCATGGACCCGCCTGACCTCCGGCCACGATATGCTTATCGTTGCCACCCGCAACGGTCAGGCTATCCGCTTCAACGAAGAGGATGCACGTCCCATGGGCCGCAGCGGCCACGGCGTGCGCGCCATCCGTCTGGCCGAGGGGGATGAAGTTGTGGGCGTGTGCATCTGCCGCGAGGGCGGCACGGTGCTCACCGTCACCGAGAACGGCAAGGGCCGCCGGTCGGACATCGACACCTACCGCATCACCGCCCGCGGCGGCAAGGGCATCCGCAACTACGATGCCTCCAAGGATAAGGTGGCCGCTGTCAAGATCGTGGATGACGTGGATGACGTGCTGCTGAGCAGCCAGGAGGGCATCATCATCCGTCTGCACGTCAACGAGATCCCGCTGCAGAGCCGCTACGGCTCCGGCGTCCGGGTGATGCGTCTGGGCGAGAACGACAAGGTGATGGTGCTGGCCCGCACCGACCACGACGACGAGGCCCAGACCGAGCAGATCGACACCTCCGATGCCGATGCCGAACCCACCGCAGAGCAGCTTGCCGCCATGGAAGCTGCGGATGCTGCCGCCGCTGCAGAAGCCCCGGAAGCAGACGATAAGGGCGAAGAGTAAACCTTGAAAACACAATAAGATTTGAAAGAAGCCGCCGCGCAGGGATTTCTGCACGGCGGCTTCTTTTCAAATCCATTCAAACCATGTATAATAGAAATAGCGTGTGAGGAATAAAAATAAACACAGAAAGTGGTTTAAGGAACATGACAGAGCAAAAAAAATCCCCGGAGATCAGCATCATCGTGCCGGTGTATCAGGTGGAAAAATACCTGAACGAATGCATTGATTCCATTCTGGCACAGACCTTTACGGATTTTGAGCTGATCCTGGTGGACGATGGCTCCCCGGACAACTGCCCTGCCCTGTGTGATGCTGCGGCAGAAAAAGACAGCCGCGTGCGGGTGATCCATCAGCAGAACAAAGGACTGAGCGGGGCAAGAAATGCCGGAATCGATATTGCACGGGGAAATTGGCTTGGCTTTGTGGATTCGGATGATATGATCGACCCTACCTTCTGTGAAAAAATGCTTCATGCTGCAGTGCAGGCTGGGGCGGAAATGGCTGTGTGCAATATTCTGCGCATGAAAGAAAATAAAGCACTGGACAGTTATCAGGAACATTGTTTAAAAGACGAAGTTCTCTCAAGAGAAGAAATCGTTCACCGTATCCAGCTGTCACCGTTCTATATGGTAATGACACGACTGTGCCGCCGCGAAGTATTTGAGAAAATTCGTTTTCCAGAAGGAAAAAATTATGAAGATGCATTCACTGCACCGGAAATTTTGGAACGGGTAAATAAAGCAGCTTGTGTGGCGGAGCCTCTTTATCAATATCGGCTGCGTTCGGGAAGCATTATGCACGCGGCTGTAACCCTGAAAAATCTGGAAGAAGTCCATGCAAACTATGCGCTGTTTCAGTATACAATGAAATACCGAAAATATGATGAAGCCTGCCTGCAGTATACAGTTACAAAGCGCATCTTCCGTAAACTCAAGAGAAAACTGTCACAGGAAGAACGCAAAAGCGAACAGGTGCAGCAGGCTGCCGCCTGTGTGGCAAAAGCAAAGGACGAGTTGAGCCGCGCAGGCGGTTTCACGCTGCGTAATCAACTGGAAACTGCTTTGTGCATCCTGAATCCAAAATGGTTCTTTGCGTATAAATATGGGGCATGACAGCGGAAGGAAAATACTGTGAGTGAAAGAACAGAAAGTGGAAGACCGGAAATCAGCATCATCGTGCCAGTGTATCAGGTGGAAAAATATCTGAATGAGTGCATTGATTCCATCCTCGCTCAGACCTTTACGGATTTTGAACTGATCCTTGTGGACGATGGCTCACCAGACAACTGCCCTGCCCTGTGCGATGCAGCAGCAAAAAGGAACAGCCGCGTGCGGGTGATCCACAAGCAAAACGGCGGTGTAAGCACAGCCCGCAATGCGGGTCTGGATGCAGCACAGGGAAATTGGATCGCGTTTGTGGATTCGGATGATACGGTGGAACCGGAGTATCTGGAAAAAATGCATAAGGCAGTGCTGGAAACGGGTGCAGATTTTGCAATCTGCAGCAGTCAGTGCATTGATGAAACGGGCAAAACGCTTGCAGGCGGAGAACATCGCCTTTTGAACGAGTTTTTGCCGCAGGAGGAAGTTCTGCGCCGGATGGTGGTGTCGGATTTTCAGGTTCCGTGGAATAAGCTTTATCGCCGAAAACTGCTGGAAAATCTGCGCTATCCAGAAAACAAGGCATTTGAAGATACCTGTCTCATGCCGGTCATTTACGCAAGAGCAGCTTCTGCCTGCGGTGTATGGGATTTTTTATACAATTACCGCATCGTTACCGGCAGTGCCATGCACCGAAAGACTACCTTGAAAACACTGGACTGGGTGGAAGCATGGTACCGCCTGTTTGATGTGCTGTACCAAAACGGCATCCGGGATGCTTTGTGTGCAGCCTATCGCCCGATTTTGACTGCCGTGTGGGACATCTGGCTGCACCTGACACCGGAAGAGCGCAAAAGCCCCCGGATGAAGGAAGCCTTTGCGTATGAGCGTACAGCCCGCCATCGGCTGATGCAAGCCCGCGGCGTAACACTAAAAAATTTGTGGGCGGCAGTGGTCTGCGCTGCATCGGCCTGCAGTTATCTGGATCTATGCCGCAAAAGGGCGGAAAGACGGCAGAAAACGACCTGAAGCAATGAGGAGTTTATTGTGCAGGAACAACATAAAAAACAGCCGGAGATCAGCATCATCGTGCCGGTATATAAGACAGAGCGTTTTCTGAGCGCCTGCATCTCTTCCATCCTTGCCCAGACCTTCACGGATTTTGAGCTGATCCTGGTGGACGATGGCTCTCCGGACAGCTGCCCTGCTTTGTGCGATGCCGCAGCGGCAAAGGACAGCCGCATCCGGGTCATCCACCAGAAGAATCGTGGCCTGAGCGGGGCACGCAATGCCGGGCTGGACGCGGCAGAGGGCGAATGGATCGCCTTTGTGGATTCAGACGACATCATCACGCCGGACTTCTGCGCAAAGCTTTACCATGCGGCGCAGGAGGCCGGTGCACAGATGGCCGTGTGCAATTACCGGCAGGTGGACGAAGCCCTGACCCCCATCCGGAAGCAGTATCTGCATGTGCGGCGGGAGGTGCTGACCCCGGAGCAGGCGTTGGAGCACAGCACCCTTCTGCCCTACATGGTGGTGTGGAACAAGCTGTACCACCGCAGCATTTTTGCGCAGCTGCGCTTTGCAGAGGGCAAGCTGAACGAGGACACCCTGCTGATCGCCTACGCCTACGAAAAAGCGGACAGAATCGCGAATATCCCGGATGCGCTGTACCTTTACCGCAAGGTGGCGGGCAGCATCGTCAACAGCAAAGTCACCCTGCGCAATCTCGACCGTGTGGAAGCAAACTATACCGTGTTCGAGTGCGTCCGCCGCCATGGCATCACGGGCTCGCTGTGTGAGCTGTACTGGGCACTGCTGCACTCCCTGATCGATGTGGGAATGCACCTGACCGCCGAAGAGCGCCGGAGTGCCCGGATGCAGCAGGCGCGGGAGTACGAGCGCTGCGCCCGCCGGGCCTTGCGTCAGGAACATGCTGTTACCCTGAGGGCACTGGGCAACACCCTGTGTTTTATTATTTCACAGGACTGGTATTTTGCCCGCCGATGGAAAAATACCGTGTAACCGCGCCGGTTTGTCTGGACTTCCCTGCAAAGATATGCTACAATGGCAAAACAATCACAAATACCCGTGGGGGAGTAGCAGGCGCTTTTGCAGGGCGCAGCAAGTCAACATGATGACCGTTGGTTCCGGTCTGGCTTGCTTTCATTTGCGAGACTCATGTGTTTTTGGCGCATAGAACAGCGCCCGTGCACATGGAGTTGGTTTCAAAAAAATCACCCGGTCCCGGACGTACATGTGCGCCCGGGACCGGGTTTTGTATTGCCCGATATTCTGGTCAGATTCAGGAGGCAGACAATATGGAATGGAGCTTTGTATTTTTCCTCAACAGTGCCCTGCTGGGCGTGGGCCTTGCAATGGATGCGTTCTCGGTGTCCATGGCAAACGGCCTGCACGACCCCCGCATGAGCAGGGGAACCATGTGCAGGATCGCGGGCACCTTTGCCCTTTTTCAGGCCGTGATGCCCATGACAGGCTGGGTGTGCGTGCACACCATTGTGGAGCTGTTCTCTTCGTTTGAAAAATTCATCCCGTGGATCGCGCTGGCTCTGCTGGGCTACATCGGCGGCAAAATGCTGGTGGATGGCATCAAGGGCGAAGAGGCCGAAGAGGCCGCAGAGCTGAGTGCGGGTGCACTGCTCATGCAGGGCATCGCCACCAGCATCGATGCGCTTTCGGTGGGCTTCACCATTTCGGAATACGGCTGGCTGATGGCACTTGCGGCATCGCTCATCATTGCGGTGGTCACCTTCTTTATCTGCATGGCGGGCCTGCGCATTGGCAAAAAGTTTGGCACCAAGCTCTCCGGCAAGGCATCCATTCTGGGCGGCATCATCCTCATTGGCATTGGTCTGGAAATTTTTATTTCCGGGGTGTTCTGAAATTCAGACGGCATAAAACGAAAGGGCACGGCGCTGCGATGCGCTGTGCCCTTTCGTTTTATAAAATGTTCCACATAGAACAATTACTTTTCCGGCTCAAAATAATCGGCATATTCCTCGGTCAGCTTGGAGCCAAGCCGCCGGATGCCGCCGTACAGGTGCCGTTCCACCAACGGTTCAAAGGCGGAAAGGTCGCACCGCTCGATGGCGTTCATCAGGTTGCGGTGGTCTGCAATCACCTCGGCAAGGCCGCCGGTGGTCATGGTGTCCAGCATCCGGAAGCGGCTGTAGTCGGCGTGGGCGTTCTGCAGGGTGCTCCACAGGTACATTTTATCCATGGCCGCAAACCATGTCCCGTGCAGGGCACGGTCGGCTTCGTACAGCTTGTTGTAATCCGGGCTCTCCATGGCCGCAAGGGCCTCGTAGGCTTCCACCCGCCTGCGGATCAACGCCCGCTGCTCCGGGGTGCACCGGGGCGAAAAATCCCGCAATACGCGAGCTTCCACGGCGGTGCGCTCGTAGATCAGTTCGTCCACGATGCGGCGGTTCAGCCGGGTAACGGTGGTGCCCTTGTAAGGCACGATCTTTACCAGCCCGTTTTCCTGCAGCTTCTGCAGCACCACCCGGATCAGGGTGCGCGGTGCGCCAAAGCGGGCACAGAGCGGATTTTCGCTCAGCGAAGAGCCGGGGCGGATGGTCAGGTCAATGATCTCCCGCTCCAGCACAGCATAGATCTCAGCATCAGTTTTGTATTGTTCCATACCTCTCACCTAATGAAAATGATGTATTCCTTTAGCGGGCTCGCCCTCTCAGTCAAAGCCTGTCGGCTTTGCCAGCTCTCCCAAAGGGAGAGCCTTTGGCAGTCCACGCGGACTGTATCTCTATGCCAAGGCCTCTCCCTTTGGGAGAGGTGTCACCGCAGGTGACGGAGAGGGCTAGGATGCTGACCGTATACAACAATCTTATTCTAAAAACTCTTTCCACGGTGCGGCGTCCGGTAGGGGCAGGCTGAACTGCAGGGGCTTTCCGGTCTCCGGGTGCAAAAATTGCAGGCCGCAGCTCTGCAGGGCAATGCTGCCTTTTACGCGGCTTCCGTATTTGCCATCTCCGGTCAGCGGATGCTTCCGGGATGCAAACTGCACCCGGATCTGATGGGTGCGGCCGGTGTGCAGCGTGATCTCAGCAAGGCTCATCTCTCCTGCCGTTTTCACGATGCGGTATTCCAGCACGGCTTCCCGCACGCCCTTGCGGGGGCGGCTGACCGGGAACACCCGGCCCCGGCGGCTGTCCTTGAACAGCCAGTCCCGCAGGGTGCCTTCGGCGGGCAGTGCTTCGTCCGGCCCGCCTGCAATGACGGCCCGATACCGCTTGATGAACTGCGGCACTTCCGGCTTCCCTTCGGCCCTGCCATCCTGCACAGCGTAGGCGTTCTGGCTCTGGGTGATCTGACGGCTGAGTGCGGCCGCAGCCCCGGGCGTTCTGGCAAACACCATCAGGCCGGAAACACCCGTGTCCAACCGGTGCACCACGCCTACAAAGGCATCCGGCTGGCCCCACAGCTGCCGCAGGGCTGCGGGCACGCCCTCTTCGCTGGAAAGTCCGGCGGACTTGTCCAGCACCACAAGGGCGGCATCTTCGTACAGGATGTTCACAGCCTGCCCTCGGCGATCAGGGCCTTGAGCTTCAGGATACCGGCAATGGTCTTGCCGTCCCGGATCTCGCCGCTCATGACCATCTCATAAGCTTTATCCAGCGGCACACGGTCAGGGGTCAGGAATTCATCGGCATCCAGATGCATCTGGGTCTTGTGCAGGCCGGTGGCGACCCATGTATAGATCACTTCGGTGTCATAGCCTACGGTGGGGAAAAACTGGCCCAGAGAGATATAATTGTCCGCGGTCAGGCCGCACTCCTCGCCCAGCTCCCTCTTGGCGGCTTCAAAGGGGTCCTCACCCTTTTCCAGCTTGCCGGCAGGCAGCTCCCACAGCTCCTGCTGCATGGCGTAGCGGAACTGGCGCACCATGCAGATGGTGCCGTCCTCAAAATAGGGCAGGATGCACGCACCGCCGTGGTGATGCACCACTTCGCGTTCGGCGGTCTTGCCGTTTTCCAGCAGAGCAGTGTCTTTTGTCAGGGTGATCACCCGGCCCTCGAAGAGCACCTCACTGGTGAGTGTTTTTTCGTAATGCACGGTCTTCTCCATTTTATTACCCTCTTTGCCCGGCACAGCGCCGGTTTTCTATGGCTTCAGTTTACGGCAAAATGAGGTTTGTTGTCAATAAAGAGATGATAAATATAAGAGGATGGGACGATTTGAAATGCGCGCCGCGTTTGCTTTGCGCATAATCAGCGGAAAAAATATTTATAATTTCGCAATTCTGGAAAATCTGCGGAGCTTGTCGGGGCAAAGCCCCTCCATCTGCTAACGCAGACCGCTCTGCCGC
>OWII01001186.1_pt1 | contig 11133 bp, 9 predicted proteins | sample 1732591 | NCBI WGS metagenome assembly OWII01 (sample SAMN05065732, study PRJEB22554) | human gut metagenome | biome: ENVO:2100002; feature: ENVO:00000062; material: ENVO:00002003 | host: Homo sapiens | place: USA | reverse complement strand
TCTACACTTATGCGATCGTCGGCAGCGTCAGATGTGTATAAGAGACAGATTGTTTACTGTTCTACGTGACATATTAATTCGTTTTACTCAAAATGTAGTGTAAAGGTATGACTTTTTAAGATACCCTGTCTTGTAGATACTCTTTATTTATCCAAATAGCTCTTCTTGAAGATATCTATACAAAGAAGGAATAAGGATAATAACAACGGCCCGAAGATGATCCCCATAAATCCGAATAAGGACAACCCGATTACGACTCCGAAGACGGTGATTAACGGATGTATATCCGCCAACTTCTTTTGTAGGATAAAACGAATCAGATTATCAACGTTCGTAATAACAAGCAAGGCATAAATAGTCAATCCCAAGGCATGTACCCAATCTCCGTTTAAAGCCATATAAGCCGCCAACGGAACCCAGACCAATGCGGTCCCTACAATGGGAATGATCGTAGCGATACAAGTGAGAAACCCAAATAACAGCGGATCGGGAGTCTGAAAGATAAAGTAACCGATCACCGCTACGATACCTTGTATAACCGCCAAAAGAGGGATACCTATGGCGTTTGATTTTACGATCATATTGATCTCGTTGAGTACCTCATCCTTGTTTTGATCACTGAAGGGGAATAAGGTGTATAGATAGTTTTCCATTTTTCTTCCGCCTATCAGCATGAAGTACAGAATGAAAATCAAGACGACGACATTTACGGCGAAACTGCTTATGCTACCCACTAAAAACTGTCCGATTTGTGGGAGTATAGAGGCCGCTTTTAATAAGTTTCCTCTATCCAGTACATCAAACCCGGTCTTTTCCTGAACTAGATCCGCTATATGTTGGCCTGTATTTAGCAGTACAGTCGGGTCTAAATTAATATTTTGAGTTTTGTTGATTACCAACCAGATCGCCAATGTGATTGGGATTAAGAAACATAAGATTGTTTCCCCCAGTAACAGTAAAGCTGCAAAAGCCGGTCTCATATTTAGCTTTTCTGTCAGATGGAACATCTGTCCACGCAGCAATATATAGATGGTGAATGCTCCAAGTATACCTCCAAGAAACGGGGTAATCTTAAAAAATAGAATTACCCCTAGTCCTAATATAATGGTGATCAATGAGTATCTCCAGTAATGTTCTTTTACGTTTTCCATATACATTCATGCCCTTATTTATCTAAAAACAAGATAGGAGAAGTCATTGTTTATTGGATTTCTTATTCTTTGGAGAGCCGTTTACCTTCGATGAAGGTCTCTTGAATCTCTATATCGTTGTTGAAAATGATGATATCGGCATCCTTTCCTTTCTCCAATGTTCCTTTACGGTCTAAAATACCCATTAGGCGGGCCGGGCTTTCGGAAGCCATACGAACAGCGTCGTGCAATGGAATTTCCGCTTTCTCGACTAGGGTACGGATCAAACGGATTCCGGTAGCTATACTTCCTGCGATAGCTGAGCGATCGGCTAATTTACATACGCCTTCCTCGATAATTACCCGGGAGTCCGGAAAATGTTCCGTACCGTTATCGCAAGTGGCGGCGGCCATTGCGTCCGTGATTAAGGAGGTACGTTCTACCCCTTTGATTTGATATACCAACTTTAAGATTGCTGGTGGTACGTGGATACCATCGGCTACAACTTCAACGGTCATATCTTTCATGAGATAAATACCTTCTACCGTTCCTTCATGTTTATACTCACGGTCTTTATGGACGGAAGTCATGGCATTGTAGAAGTGGGTAGCATGGGTGAATCCGGCTTCGTATGCTTTTTTCACTTGGAGATAATCGGCTGTGGTGTGGGCTAGTGAAACCAACACACCATGAGCTGACGCATATTTACCGAATACCAAAGCCCCGTCAAGCTCGGGGGCGGCGCTCCAGCGTTTAATACATTGGGTACTGTTTAGTAATTCCTTATATTCTTGGGGATCGGGCGGGTAAATATAATTAGGGTCTTGTCCGCCTTTCATAGCCATATTCAAATAGTTGCCTTCGAGATGTAATCCCATGATACGGGCCCCCTGTTCCGGGTGGTTCATGATGTGCTCGCAGGTCTTGATCGCTTCCCGGAAGGTCTCGATAGGGGCCGCTGCCAATGTAGGATATAAAGCCGTTGTTCCCTGTAAAGCATGTGCTCTTGTGATCGCATAGAACGCTTTCGGGGTAGCTTCCGTGAAATCATGTCCGTTGCCGCCGTGTACATGCGTGTCGATACAGCCGGGAGCCACATAATATCCTTTTGCGTCGATGATCTCCGCATGAGGAATCTCCCGGTTTTGCCCGGTGATATCCACTATTTTCCCATCTGAGATGATGATTTGCCCGTTTGGTAGGAGGCCCGAAGGAGTTAATACTTTTGCGTTTATGATTTTAAGAAATGCGCTTTCCATATATTTTGTTTTTAGTCTTTTGGAATCAGTAATAAGTTATCCTTATAGGACAACGGGGGATTATATTGGATTTCCCGGTTGCCCCTCGGGGTAGCGGATCGTAAGAGTGGTGACTGGCCGGTTATCTCGTAAATAGCTTGTCCTAATAAAGGATCCTTCAAATCTCCGAATTCAGCTAGATCACTCTTGAATTCATCAATAGCTATATCGGGATGAAATCCGTCTTCATAATCAGCTTCCCGATCCTTATTATAAATATGGAAAGTGACGGGAGAAAGTATCCAGCCATATTTTTTAGATTCATTGTAGATCGTCATACCGACGGTCTTGCCAAAAGTCTGCTTACCGATAACCCGAACGTCTAGATAAGATCGTAGCGAGTTAATGATAAGTTCGGAGGCAGAAGCCGTAGTTGAACCTGTCAAAACAAATAGCCGTTGTAGGTTTAAGTTTCCCGCCATGACCTCGGTCGTTTTGAGTAAAGGCAAGGTCTCATTTTTATTGGAGTTTTTATCGTTATACTCCATGATACATAAAGGTTCTCCTAAAACGTTTTCACGGACTAATAGCGAAGCCAGTAATTGGGCGCAATTGACAAGCCCACCCCCATTATAGCGTAAGTCAAGTACGAACTCATTGACGTTGCGGCTTTTGAATTTTTCGAAGAGTTGTTGCAAATAAAGATTATAACTTGTGTCGCTATAATCATATTCATCTGGTCCGGAGGCGAAATGGTTGTACATCAAATAGCCGATTCGCTTATTGCCATATGTGTATACGGAATCTTTTAGGAATGGGGTGTCTTCTACCGTTCGGGATGCGTTCAAGGTAACTCTTCGGGTGGAGACGAATCCCTTGGTGTTTCCTATTTCTTTTCCTAGTTGGAGGGATACGCTGCCTCCGCTTCTCAATACATCATAGTCTTGGATAGAACCCAAGGAGCCGTTTACGCCAAGTATCCAGTCTCCCCGTTTCAATCCGGCTTCTTCGGCGGGTGAATCCTTTAATACATAAAGGACAATGGCTATTTTATAGGTACTGCCTCCGTCTTTAAGGTTGGAAGTCGCGAAATCGAATCCATATGAGTTGTTCGCGTCGTAAATGCTCTTTGTTACGGTCGCTTTCTCTAATTGGGAAAAGTAATGATGGCCTTCAGGAAGATCTTTCCCGTCTTTATCGGATAACAGGCCCTTGAAGAAGGCCTCCGGATCAAGACTAATGTCCAAGGAACTTTTATCCGGTAACTCGGAATACCAAAGATAATTCTCTCGCATCGTTTGCTCGATCCATTGATTCACTTCATTGTCGGTTGCCGGAATGTCAATATCATCTTTCTCGCAAGCGGAGAATGCTAAAAGGCCAAGGATAACGATCGTATAATATTTATAATTCATAGTGGATATATATTAAAAACAGCCCTTCTCTCAATAACGGAAAAGGGCTGTTGATATTGTTAAGGACAAATATACGCTATATTTTCTTCTCGATAACCGCTTGAACAACATTTAATACATAATCGCCCAGCTTTTCACTTTCACTAACCATGTCCATGTAATAAACGCCATCTTGATATTGGTACAGCTTATTGTTGATATCTTCGATATTCCGGCTCTTCAACTGGTTACGATAGTTGTTGATCTCGTTCTCTATATTATAAGAAGGATTGATATCATCATGTACGAGTTCCGGTTTATGCAAAATTAGGTTCATGCGATTTAACGCCCCGGATACCAGCTCGAACATATGATCCAAGTGCTTGTTTTGCTCCTCCGTGAATTCGGATTTGAACTCGTTTCTGCGTTTGATACTTCGGGCAAGGTTATTACAAGAATCCGCTATACTCTCGATTTCCGAGACGGCACGTAGCATGATACGGATTTCTTCCTTACTTTCAGAACTCAAACGGCCTTCCGATACTTCAGTCAAGTAATTCGCGATCTCGATCTCCATGCGGTCGCTGATATTCTCGTATTTCTCGACGCGGCTATAAGTCTTGAGGAAGGTCTCCTCATTCTTCTCGTAGAATAATTCTTTCACCATATTAAACATCCTAGCCGTACGCTCGGCGAATAATGAGATTTCTTTATGAGCTTGTAGGATGGAAAGCTCGGCGGTGGATAACATACCTCCCGTGATATAGCGAAGGCGGTATTCCTCGTCTTCCACCTTGGGCTTGATAAGCGTACATACGGTCTTTTCGATCAAGCTTACGAACCAGATCATAATGAAAGTATTACTGATATTGAATGCAGTGTGGAACGCTGCCAGTTTAAAGGATACCGCCACAGCCGGATCACTGACCTTCATTACATGGGTAACAAACCATGAGACGGCATTCGTGAAAGGGTAGAAGAGCACCAAAACCCACATGACACCGAAAACGTTGAAAACAAGGTGCGCTAACGCGGCTCGTCGTGCTTGTGTGTTTCCGGTTAATGCGGCTAAGTTGGCCGTAATCGTGGTTCCGATATTCTCGCCTAATACCAAAGCGACTCCCAAATGGTAATCGATCCAGCCGTTGGCGCACATAATCAATGTAATAGCCATCGTGGCGGCGGAGGCTTGTACGATCATGGTTAAGATCGCTCCGATGAATAAGAACAAGATGATGGAGAAAAATCCCATATCCGTATAATTCTGCACGAAAGCCAGCATTTCCGGATTCGCTCCGAGGTCCGGGGCGTTTGCCTTTAAACTTTGAAGCCCCATGAACAGGAACGCGAAACCAAAAACAAATTCACCAATTGATTTACGAGAGCTTTTTCCTGAGAAGAAGAGTGGGAGAGCGAAAGCTAAAAGGGGAAGGGCGAACGCGGCGATATCGACCTTGAAACCGAGGGCGGAGATAAGCCATGCCGTTACCGTGGTTCCGATGTTGGCACCCATAATGACTCCGATGGATTGGGTCAATGTCAAGAGTCCGGCATTCACGAAACTCACGACCATAACCGTCGTAGCCGATGATGATTGGATGAGAGCCGTTATTAACACGCCGGTGAGCATACCGGTCACTCTGTTCGTGGTCATCGCGGTTAGTATTCGCCGTAAACTGTCACCCGCAAATTTTTGTAACCCTTCACTCATGATCTTCATTCCGTACAAGAACAGCGCCAAGGAGCCGATCAGCCGGAGAAAATCAAAAAAAGAATAGTCCATTTAAATTACGTTTAAGTGGATTGTATATCCGATTAATATTCCTAACTTTAGGGGGCGAATTTACAAATAATAACTGAGATAGTATGTCTGAGACAATAACAATTTACTGCAAAAATAATAATACCTACAAGGATGTACCCATTGGTTCTTCGTTGTTGGACATTTATACGGCGGTTGGCGCTCCGCTTCGGTACAGGCCGATGAACGCGCAAGTGAATAATAAGACGGAAAGCTTGAACTTCCGTTGCTGGCAACCGAAGGATATCGAATTTATCGACTATACTCAATTATCCGGATTGAGAACCTATGTCCGCTCGCTTTGCCATATATTTTCCAAGGCGGTGTATGATATTTGGCCGACAGCGACCTTAAATCTGGAACATCCGGTGTCGAAAGGTTACTATTGCGTGATCCATAACGGCAAGAACATCGATCTGGAGACGATCGAGAAGATCAAGAAACGTATGTGGGAGTTGATTGACGCGGATCTTCCTTTCCTCCATAAGAGTGTCCGTACGGTGGATGCCGCCGTATTGTTCAGGGAGCGGGGTATGAATGATAAGGCTCGCTTAATAGAGACGGCGGGATTGCCTTATACCTCTTATTATGAGTTGGAAGGTTATATCAACTTCTTTTATGGCTGTTTAACCCCTTCGACCGGCTATATCCAATTGTTTGACTTGGAACCGTATATGGATGGCGTTTTGCTCCGTATCCCGAAGCAGACCGATCCGATGGAATTGCAGCCTGTCATCAAGCAGGATAAGATGTTCGAGGCTTATAAGGAACACCTTACATTGCAGCGGACTGTCGGCTTAGATAATGTGGGGGATTTGAATTTAGCGATAGAGAAAGGCCGCTCTCAGGATATAATCCTTGTCTCTGAGGCGATGCAGGAAAAACAGGTTGCCAAGATCGCCGAAAAGATCGCCGATGGATATAAAGAGGGCATCCGTATCGTCTTGATCTCCGGCCCTTCTTCTTCGGGAAAGACTACGTTTTGCAAGCGTTTGCAAGTGCAATTGACAACTAACCTGCTTCATCCGGTAGGAATTTCCTTGGATGATTATTTCTTGAACCGGGAAGATACACCGAAGGATGAGCATGGCGAGTATGATTTTGAATCCTTGTATGCGCTGGATTTACCTTATTTTAATAAGGATTTGAAGAAGTTGTTATCCGGGGAAGAGATCGAGCTGCCTAGTTTCAACTTTGAGTCTGGCCGAAGGATTTTCAAGGGAAAGAAGTTAAAACTTCGTGAGAACTCGATTTTGGTAATAGAAGGTATTCATGCTTTGAATCCGGAACTGACGGAGTTTATCGATGATAAATATAAATATCGGGTATATGTCTCGGTCTTGACCTCTATCTCTTTGGATAACCATAATTGGATACCGACGACGGATAATCGTCTGCTGCGCCGTATTATCCGGGATTATCGCTTTAGGGGATATTCGGCGGAAGATACCATTAACCGTTGGCCGAGCGTGCGCCGAGGTGAGGATAAATGGATCTTTCCGTATCAGGAGAATGCGGACGCTATGTTTAATAGCGCCATGTTGTATGAGTTGGCCGCTTTGCGGAAATATGCGGAACCGATCCTAGCGCAAGTACCCGAGAGCAATAAAGCGAATGCCGAGGCATATCGTTTGCTTCGTTTCCTTCGCTACTTTAATTATATCCCTACGGAAGAGTTGCCGGGAACTTCCTTGCTCCGTGAATTCTTGGGGGGAGGAAGCTTCAAGTACTAGGTAGAATCAGACTCTATAAAGCCTTTAAAAAAAGACGTACGTGTTTTTCCGAAAACATGTACGTCTTTTTTTGAAAACACGTACGTGTTTTTTTTGAGGTCATACTTACTTTGCCGATGCAGTATATATCCTATGTCCGGAGAAGATATACTTCAAGTGGCATCGAAGTATATCTTCGAAAAAAGGCTTGCCACCCTCGCCTTTTTGTATTATCTTTATCGGTAACAAATAATATGCGAATGAAAAAAAACATTGTTACCCTGTTAGCACTAATACATATTATATTGATCTCTTGCGATGGAATAGGCCACCCAATCATAGACTTCTGGAAAGTAGAGAACCTTATGCCCCAACATCCGGATAGCGCGTTAATGCTCCTTGAACAAATAGAGAACAAAGAAAACCTATCCCGAAAAGATAAGGCACATTATTATTTGCTGCTGACGGAAGCGCAAGATAAAAATTATATACCACACACTAGCGACTCTTTAATCGCAATCGCCACGGATTATTATGAAAAGACAGAATATGTGAACCGAAAAGCGAAGGCATGGTATTATAAAGGAAGAATAAACCAAGACTTGGGGCATCCATTAAAAGCACAGGAATATTACCTCAAGGCACTTCGGGATGAGGAGCAGATAACAGATTACGCCCTGCTTGGCAGGATCAATAATAGCATAGGTATACTCTATACATACCAAACAGTTTATGAAAAAGCATTACCCTTTCAGAAAAAGGCTGTCGAGAATTTCCGCATGCTAAAGGATTCCATGGGACAGATATTCGCCTTACGAGACTTGGGGCGTACTTTCTCGATGCTCGGATACAAGGATAGTGCGATCATGAGTAATCAAGTAGCCATTTCCTTAATGGGAAAAGAAATTCTCCCCTCGGTTTATACTGAATTAGCAGATCTCTACGTATCTAGACAACAGATAGGAGAAGCATATGAATTATTACACATCGCCCTACGAAATATGGCAAAGCCACAGGCTAAATATCCAACATATCTGGTACTAGGTGAACTTTTTCAACAATGTGGGCAAATAGACTCAGCCCGTTTTTACCTACAGGCATGCGCAGATTCCGCACCTTTACCCAAGACACGTGCCGGAGGACTTTTCCGGTTAAAAGAAATCGCTTTCACTCAAAAGCAGTGGGAGCTAGCAGCTTCATTATCCCATAGATACGAGTCGATACGGGATTCTATAGAAAAGGAAATGCAGGCCGAATCTATCCGGAATGTACAAGCGTTCTATTCATACAATGACATTGAGCGAGACTTATGGGAAGCACGACTTTATGCCTCCCAACAGAGGTTCTTTTATACTTTATCCATAATAGGCTGCCTTATTCTACTCGTGGGGAGCATTTTCATGTTCATCCATTATAGGCAGGAGCGAAAAAATGCGTTGCGACGATTAAAAGACAATGAGAAACAAATCCTTAAAAAGGAGCAAGAGATAAAAGACTTGTCCTCTGTCAAGAATAGTTTGCTACATGACATACAGGAACATAAAATAAAAGAACAACAACTGGAGAAATTATCCCATATCAAAGAAAGCCTGGAGCGAGACATTTCCATCCTCAAAACAGAGAATTCCAATTTAAGAAACCAAGAGGAAACAAGGAAGGAGAAGTTAGCGCAATTACAGGTAGGACGATTGTATGACAAGTTTCGCTCCCCCATATCTTGGACTCCAACAAACGACGATTGGAACAAGCTTTTCGTTACGGTAGAAGCGTGTTTCCCCAACTTTGCGATAGGTTTACAAGAGTCTGTTCCCTTGAACGAATCCGAGAAAAAGATCTGCTATCTGATCAAAATAGGGGTAAAGCCGGGAGCGATCGCGATCCTACTCAATTTGGAAAACGCCTCCATTTATCGAAAAAGATTATATGAGAAGTTAACTGGCAAGAAGGGAAATGCCAAAGATCTAGACTACTATATATCTAATTTATAACACCATACTAGATATCAGCCAAGGAACTAAACAAAAAATGCACAAATCTTTTTTGCATAATTATGCTCTTGTTCGTTTTTTGTTCATTTTTCTGTTGCTTTTTCACTGATCTTTATCAACACAAATCGTAATTACACTACTAATAAAAATAGTAATAGCGTTATGAAAACACATTTGTTAGCCTTATGTATTCTTTTAGGATCATTTCTCTCCATCACATTTGCTTATGGAGATGACATCCCGGCACACGGGAAATGGGATGATGAACGTTATCGCTCCATCCACGTATTACCTCCTACCTTATCTATAGAAGGAAATATTTTGAGTGTTCATTTCACGGAAGCATTAAATGATCTAACGATCCGCATCATGGATCATGCAGGTAATATAATGTATGAGAATATACTTTCCGGAGAAACAGGAGATATTATCAACATTCCATTGGACGGGATAGAAACAGACACATACCAAGCAGTCTTGATTCATAAGTTAGGATGGCTAGTTGGAGAATTCGAGATTAAATAAAGCATATGGCAATCCCTAAAATCATACATCAAGTCTGGGAGGGGCGTACAGAACCATGTATGCCCACCCGCTTACAAATCTTGGCAAGAACTTGGCGAGAGCAGAATCCAGATTGGGAATATCACCTTTGGAACGGAGAGGAAATGGATGAGTTGGTAGAAAAACATTTTCCGGAGTATCTTTCCATGTATAGAAGTTTTCCATACAATGTACAACGTTGGGACACGATTCGCTATATGATATTATATGTATATGGGGGAGTCTATACGGATTTGGATACGGAATGTTTCAAGCCAATTAATCCATTAGTAGAAGAAATAACAATGGGAATAGGAGAAGAACCTCCTGTCAAGGAAAACTTCACTTGCATGGGAAATGCCTTTATGGTTTCAGAAAAGGCTTGTTCCGGTTGGCTGACAATTCTGGAAGACATCCAATTAAACACTTCGGAAAAAGAATCCTCCATGATGACGATCATGGACTCTACGGGGCCATTTATGGTTGATCGATTATTTGAGCGTTTGAGGAATGAGAATAAAGCATGTTGTATCTCTTACCGGCTTGCAGCTCCAGTTACGAAATATGATATGCGAGATTATATATTTCAAGGAAAACGAGATTTGTTCCAACATAAGATAAAAGATGCGTATTGTGCCCATTATTTTTTTGGTAGCTGGGATACTCATTTAGCATTTTATTAAAAACATTGAGTGATGAAAAATCTATTTACCTCACATAAAGAAGAGTTAAAAGATCTTCTACGTTATGGAGTACTAAAAGCTGAAGTGCTGGAAAATCCCGGATTATATAATGGGAGACTGGGGATGACTATCCTATTTTATGAATATAGTCGTTATTGTGATGATCCTTTATATGAACAGTTTGCAGATGAGATAATGGATTCTGTATTAGAATTGCCTAATGATTTGTCTCTCAATTTTTCGAACGGATTATCCGGTATAGGATGGGGAATGGCTTATTTACTAAAAAAAGGATTTATCGAAGGAAATATGGATGAGATACTATCCGATATAGACCAAAAGCTTAATAAATCAGATTTAAAAAAATCTGATAAAGGTTATTCAACCTATCTTAATATGCGAGAAGGTAAGACTGATAACGAAAACGAGATATTAAAAAATATTTGGGAAAGCTGTTTATATCATTCTTTCTTAAATAATTAAAAAACAAACATTTAATAACAGGAGGTTCAGGTCATGAAAAAGATCAAGAAACTAACATTTTCCGAGATGTCCAAAAAACAGTTGGACGAGAAACAGTTGAAAACCATAAAAGGCTGTCTCTTATACACATCTCCGAGCCCACGAGACGCGTAGTAATCTCG
>OWII01001168.1_pt1 | contig 11281 bp, 9 predicted proteins | sample 1732591 | NCBI WGS metagenome assembly OWII01 (sample SAMN05065732, study PRJEB22554) | human gut metagenome | biome: ENVO:2100002; feature: ENVO:00000062; material: ENVO:00002003 | host: Homo sapiens | place: USA | reverse complement strand
TGCGATCGTCGGCAGCGTCAGATGTGTATAAGAGACAGGGTATTGTGCGAAATTATCGAGTTGTCACGTTCCATTCTCTTTCCCGGGTATTTCGGTAATTCCACGATCAACAGCCGGACAATCAATTATCACATCGGAGTTAATATTGAAAAATTATTCGGCCTGTTGTCAGAGCAGATTCTGGCAGGATTGTGTTTCGGAAAAAATGAAGAATGCGGTACTTGCAACGAATTACAACGCGAAGAAGCAGCCCGTCTTGCCGCAAAGTTTATCAGTAAGTTACCACATATGCGTCGTATTCTGGCCACGGATGTGGAGGCAGCTTACAATGGCGACCCTGCAGCCCAAAGCTTCGGCGAAGTGATTTTCTGTTATCCGGCCATCAGAGCCATCAGTAATTATCGCATTGCCCACGAATTATTAGAATTAGGTGTACCGCTCATTCCCCGTATCATTACGGAAATGGCACACAGTGAAACGGGCATAGATATTCATCCGGGTGCTCAGATCGGAAGCTATTTTACCATAGACCACGGAACCGGTGTGGTAATCGGAGCCACCAGTATCATCGGACAGAACGTGAAACTGTACCAAGGGGTTACGTTAGGTGCCAAAAGTTTCCCGTTGGATGCCGACGGCAAGCCGATCAAAGGCATTCCCCGCCATCCGATACTGGAAGACAATGTGATCGTCTATTCCAACGCAACTATCTTAGGACGTATCACTATTGGTAAAAATGCGACAGTAGGCGGTAACATCTGGGTGACGGAAGACGTACCTGCAGGAGCGAAAATCGTCCAGACCAAAGCCAAAAAATAAAGGAAACAATGTGCAAGTATGCCCATGTACCGATTAAGAGAATAAGAAATTAATAACTTGAATAATTAACAAATTAACGCGCCAGCCAATCGGCACATTACCCCCATTGGCATATTGGCACATTATTCATTATGAGCGAACAATTTGAAATGATTGCCAAAACCTTCCAGGGATTGGAAGAGATACTGGCAGAGGAGTTGACGGCATTAGGAGCCAATGACGTACAGATAGGTCGAAGAATGGTCTCATTCACCGGAGATAAAGAGATGATGTACAAAGCGAACTTTTGCCTGCGCACCGCCATCCGCATTCTGAAGCCTATCAAAAATTTTAAAGCCAAGGATGCCGACGAAGTTTATAATCAAATCAAAGCCATCGATTGGGAAAATATATTGGATATAAACAAGACCTTCGCCGTAGATGCCGTTGTATTCAGTGAAGAATTCCGTCATTCCAAATTCGTCTCTTATAAAGTGAAAGACGCTATCGTTGACTATTTCCGCGAATTGAACGGCAAACGTCCATCCGTGCGTATCAACAAGCCGGATGTACTATTAAATATCCATATCGCACAAACGACCTGTACTCTCTCCCTCGATTCATCCGGCGAATCCCTACATCGACGCGGTTACCGTCAAGAAGCTGTTGAAGCACCGCTAAACGAGGTATTGGCAGCCGGTATGATTTTAATGACCGGATGGAAGGGCGAATGCGATCTCATCGATCCGATGTGCGGATCGGGAACAATCCCCATCGAAGCTGCATTGATAGCCCGTAATATCGCACCGGGTGTATTCCGCAAGGAGTTCGCTTTTGAAAAATGGGTAGACTTCGATCAGGAACTATTTGACAATATCTACAACGACGATACGCAGGAACGGGAATTCGGACATAAAATATACGGTTATGACAACAACCCGAAAGCCAATGAAATTGCCATGCATAACATCAAGGCTGCCGGTGTATCAAAAGACATCGTTTTGAAACTACAACCGTTTCAGCAATTCGAACAACCGGCCGAAAAATCAATTATCATCACGAACCCGCCTTATGGTGAACGTATATCCACCAATGACCTTTTAGGACTGTACAGCATGATCGGCGAACGATTAAAGCATGCATTTGTGGGCAATGATGCATGGATACTCTCGTATCGTGAAGAATGTTTCGACCAGATAGGATTAAAACCCAGTCAAAAGACCCCACTTTTCAACGGAGCACTGGAATGCGAGTTCCGTAAATACGAAATATTCGACGGTAAATACAAGGAATTCAAGAGTCAGGAAAGCGGCGAAGAGAATGGAGAAAAAACATCGAGAGAGAGAAAAGAATTCCGTCCACGCCGTGAAGAAGGAGGCCGTAGTTTCTCCGGAGACAGAAGGCCAAGAGAAGGACAAAGCTTCAATAATGGCGACAGAAAGCCGAGAGAATTCAAAAAAAATTAGAAGCCGAAGGCTGAAAAGTAGCAATGATGGATGAATTAGCTATCATAGAAAATAAGATCTATGAAATCAGAGGACAGAAAGTAATGCTGGACTTTGATCTGGCAGAAATGTACGGCGTAGAGACTCGAGTATTAAAACAAGCTGTACGGCGCAACATCGAACGTTTTCCAATAGAATTCATGTTTGAACTTACTAAAGAAGAAGCAGAGTTTTCAAGATCACAATCTGTGACCTTGAAAACAGGACAGGGACATAACATTAAATATCTTCCTTTTGCTTTTACAGAGTATGGAGTAGTGATGTTATCAAGTGTACTAAAAAGCAAAACGGCCATTGAAATCAATATCAATATTATCCGTGCCTTTGTCCACATGCGCCAATATTTGCTTTCGAACATCCCCAAGCAAGAACTGGACGAATTAAGAAAACGTGTGGAATATCTCGAAGAAGATATGTCCTCCGATCGGGAAAGCTATGAAAAACAGTTCGAAGAGCTGTTCACAGCCTTTGCCAAAGTCAGTGCCATCATTCAATCTAAAACGGCTCCTTTAAACAGGGTCAAGATACAAGGATTCAAAAACCAAGAGGATAAATAAGAAAATGATGAATAAAAAAGGTTATCTACTGATAGGATTGATCTATAGCCTATTTATCACAAATATCATGTCGCAAGAGTTAAAAACGCCGACACTGGAAGATCTGATTCCCGGCGGCGAGACCTACCGTTATGCCGAAAACCTTTACAGCTTACAATGGTGGGGGGATGAATGTATCAAACCAAGTATAGATACTCTATTCGTTATCGATCCCAAAACAGGAAAAGAGAAGATCATCGCCATACGGGAAACCGTAAACAAAGTACTGGAAAAAGAACAGACAGGTAAACTGCCGCATTTCTATTCCACAAGTTTCCCTTGGGCAGATAAAGAAGAAATGCTGATCGAACTGCCCGGCAAATATGTTGTCTATGACTTCAAAAACAACCGGATCGTTTCTACCGTTACATTGGCAAAAGGTGCTTCTAATCAAGATTATTGTACCGCTACCGGAAACGTGGCCTATACGGTCGGGAACAATCTGTACGTAAACGAGAATCCTGTTACCGATGAGCCCGAAGGCATTGTTTGCGGTCAATCCGTACACCGAAACGAATTCGGCATCTACAAAGGCACATTCTGGAATCCCAAAGGCGATCTGCTGGCATTTTACCGTATGGACGAAAGTATGGTGACTCAATATCCACTGGTAGATATAACCGCCCGTATAGGAGAAGTAAACAACATCCGTTACCCAATGGCGGGAATGACCAGCCATCAAGTCATGATAGGTATCTACAATCCGACTACCGGCAAAACGCACTATTTAAAGACCGGAGACCCTACCGACCGTTATTTTACCAATATCAGTTGGTCACCGGACGGGAAAAGCCTCTATCTGATAGAATTAAACCGCGATCAGAACCATGCAAAATTGTGCCGATATGATGTAGAAACCGGAGAACTGGCCGCTACCCTCCTCGAAGAGACACATCCCAAATATGTAGAACCTCAGCAACCCATCGTTTTCTTACCTTGGGATTCTACTAAGTTCATCTACCAAAGCCAACGTAGCGGTTTCAATCATTTATATCTGTATGACATCACCGGCAAGCTGATTAAGCAACTGACCGAAGGGCAATGGCTGGTTAATAGCATCTTGGGCTTCAATGAAAAAAAGAAAGAAATTCTTTTCAGTGTCAACGATGCTACAGGACGGGATAACTTCTCCGTAAATGTAAAAACAGGCAAACGCAGTCTGCCTTTCAGTATGCATACAGATACCGAAGGAGTACACAATGCTACAGCCAGTCAATCAGGCCGTTATGTGATTGACAGTTACTCTACTCCCACCATTCCCAGAAAAATTGACATCATCGATACTCAAACGGGAAAGAACATCAACTTGCTCACAGCAGCCAATCCGTTCGACGGCTACAAAATGCCGGTTATCGAAACCGGTACGATCAAAGCCGCAGACGGTGTAACCGATTTGTATTACCGCCTCATCAAACCTGCTGACATGGATCCGAACAAAAAATCCCCCGCCATTGTATATGTCTACGGAGGTCCCCATGCTCAAATGGTCACAGGAGGCTGGCAAAACGGTGTCCGCGGATGGGATATTTACATGGCCAATAAAGGATACGTCATGTTCTGTCTGGATAATCGCGGCAGCTCTAATCGTGGACTGGAATTTGAAAATGTTACCTTCCGCCAATTAGGTATCGAAGAAGGAAAAGACCAGGTAAAAGGAGCCGAATTTCTACAAAGCTTGCCTTATGTAGATAAAAACCGGATCGGCGTGCATGGATGGAGCTTCGGCGGCCACATGACTACTGCACTGCTACTCCGCTATCCGGAGATTTTCAAAGTAGGTGTAGCCGGTGGTCCTGTTATCGACTGGAGTTATTATGAAATAATGTACGGAGAACGGTATATGGATACCCCTCAAAGCAATCCCGAAGGTTATGAACAGTGTAATCTGAAAAATCTGGCCGGCAACCTGAAAGGGCATCTGCTCATCATCCATGATGACCACGATGATACCTGTGTGCCCCAGCATACACTTTCATTCATGAAAGCCTGCGTAGACGCCCGTACTTATCCGGATCTCTTCATTTACCCGGGACATAAACACAATGTAATGGGACGCGACCGCGTACATTTACACGAAAAGATAACCCGATATTTTGAAGATAACCTGTAAACCGGTGCCTGTTTTAAAGATGCGATAAATAAATTATAAGTAAGAACAAATGCCACATATCCGGTGCCGGACGCGCACATTGGTATATCGGCATATTAACCCAATTATCAATATGAAACTGTTACTCTTAGGTTCGGGCGGCCGTGAACATGCCTTAGCATGGAAAATAGCCCAAAGCCCCAAAGTGGAAAAGTTATACATCGCTCCCGGTAATGCCGGAACCTCTTCGGTCGGTGAGAACGTAAACATCAAAGCTACAGATTTCGATGCACTGAAAGCATTTGCTCTTAAAGAGAAAATCGACATGATCGTAGTCGGCCCCGAAGATCCGTTGGTAGAAGGTATTTATGACTATTTCCAAAACAGCCCTGAAACAAAGCATATCTCCATTATCGGGCCTACTGCCGAAGGTGCCCGTTTGGAAGGCAGTAAAGAATTTGCCAAAGAATTTATGCAACGCCATCACATTCCGACCGCACGGTACAAGAGTATCACAGCCGATACCCTGGAAGAAGGATTTGCTTTTCTGGAAAGTCTGGAAGCACCCTATGTATTGAAAGCCGACGGACTCTGTGCCGGAAAAGGAGTATTGATACTTCCGACTCTGGATGAAGCAAAAAAAGAGCTGAAAGAGATGCTTAGCGGTATGTTCGGAGACGCATCGGCAACAGTGGTTATCGAAGAGTTTCTCAGTGGAATCGAGTGCAGCGTATTCGTATTGACGGATAGCGAACACTATAAAGTACTTCCTGTAGCCAAAGACTACAAGCGTATCGGTGAAGGCGACAAAGGTCTCAACACGGGAGGTATGGGCAGCGTTACTCCGGTTCCCTTTGCCAATGAAGAGTTTATGGAAAAAGTCCGCACACGGATCATCGAACCTACCGTCAACGGACTAAAGACAGAGGGCATTCTTTATAAAGGCTTTATCTTCCTGGGGCTGATCAACGTAAAAGGAGAACCGATGGTGATCGAATACAACGTCCGTATGGGAGACCCGGAAACAGAAAGCGTAATGCTTCGCGTCAAAAGCGATCTCGTAGAGCTTTTCGAGGGAGTAGCCCAGAAAAACTTAGATACAAAAACGCTCGAGATCGATCCTCGCACGGCAGCATGTGTCATGCTGGTAAGCGGCGGCTATCCGGAAACTTACCAGAAAGGATTTCCTATCAGCGGCATTGAACAGGCCCAAGATACGGAAAGCATTCTCTTTCATGCCGGCACGGCCTTAAAAGAGGGTCAAATCGTAACCAACGGAGGACGTGTCATTGCCATCAGTTCGTATGGAAATTCCAAAGAAGAAGCACTTGCAAAGAGCTATCAAGTGGCCGAGATGATACAATTTGAAAAGAAAAACCTCCGGCACGATATCGGATTTGATTTATAATGAGAAATAGAAGACTACAAGGCCGGATAACAGCAGGCAGATTCACACTGCCCGCTGTTATCCTTATTTGCATCGTCTGCTGGATAGGCACTTCCATCCTGCTGCCTGCAATGAGTTCGGAAAAAGAAGCCGGATATGCATTGTGGCAGTCGGTCTGCACACTTTATCTCCCTGCCTGGGCCGACAGGGTCATCAGCTTTATGCTATACGCCGCCATCGGATATTTTCTGATCGAGCTCAACAATACATTCGCCATTATCCGTATGCGGGCTTCGGTACAGACCTCCATTTATTTTTTATTGGTAACCATCTGTCCGGGCATGCACCTGTTGTATGCAGGAGATATAGCCGCCGTAGCCTTCCTTATCTCTCTGTTTTTCTTATTTAAAAGTTATCAGCACCCCCGTCCGGTGAGTTATATATTCCATTCTTTCGTTTTCATAGGAGCGGGAAGCCTGCTGTTTCCACAATTATTATATTTCATTCCCCTTTGGCTGATAGGAGCTTATTACTTCCAATCACTCACAGCCCGTAGTTTTTGTGCCGCATTGATAGGGCTGAGTGTTTCCTATTGGTTTTTGTTCGGCCATGCGTTCTTCTACGGCCAGATGGAGCTGTTCTACCAACCATTCGTCGAGCTGGTTCATTTCCAACCGGTCAATCCCGGCAAGGACCTTCAACTTTGGGAGCTCGTTACGCTTGGTTATCTATTCATCCTGTTCATAGTCAGCGCAGCGCATTGCATTGTCAGTGGATTCGAAGACAAGATACGTACCCGTTCTTATCTGCATTTCCTGATTTTCATAAATTTCTGCATATTCCTGTTCATATTCCTGCAACCGGCCCACTGCATGGACCTACTATCGTTACTTCTGATAGGAGTCAGTATTCTTGTGGGACATTTGTTTGTTTTAACCAACAGTAAAGCCGCTAATCTATTCTTTATCGGTTCCATGACCGGATTAATTCTCTTATTCTGTTTCAATGTATGGACGCTTTTATAAATTTTCTTATTGAATGGGGTTATTTAGGCATGTTTCTTTCTGCCGTACTGGCCGGGAGCGTTGTTCCTTTCAGCTCGGAAGCGGTGTTGGCAGCATTGGTTCTGCCCAGTACAGGTTTGAGTCCTGTTATCTGCCTGTTATCAGCTTCGGCAGGCAACCTTTTAGGTAGCCTGACCTGCTATGCAATGGGGCGCATGGGCCGTATGGATTGGCTTGAAAAATACTTCCACATGAAACGGGAAAAGGTAGAACGTATGCAAGCCTACCTCAACGGACGAAGCGGCTTCATGGCTTTCTTCGCTTTTCTTCCCATTATCGGAAGCGTAATAGCCGTTGCACTGGGATTTCTGCGAAGCAATATATGGGTAGTTTCCATCTCTATGCTGGCCGGAAAAATGCTGCGTTATATATTAGTAATCCTTGCAGCGAGGGGGCTGATCGACTTAATGGTATGAAACGAATCATTGAACTGACTGCCGATGGCAGCGCCACTCTTTTCGTTCCGGAGTTGAACGAACATTATCATTCTGTGAAAGGTGCCAGAACCGAGTCTCAACATATTTTCATCGACATGGGATTGAATGCCTCCGAAGCCGTAGAACCACATATTCTCGAAATAGGTTTCGGAACGGGATTTAATGCTCTGCTTACACTTGAAACAGCAGAAAGATCCCTTCGGAAAGTACACTATACCGGTATCGAACTCTACCCGCTTTCCTGGGATATCGTAGAGCCGTTGGGATATAGTAACAACCCGTTGTTCAAAACATTACATATGATTCCCTGGGATGAGGATGCAATAATAACGCCCCACTTTACGTTAAGAAAAGTACAAGCGGATGTAAACAATGTATTTATGTGTCCATGTGGCAATCTATCTGCTGAAAACACGGTGATACCTGACAGTAACCGGGGGATCGGCACGGCAACACATTGGGACATTATCTATTTTGATGCTTTTGCACCCGAGAAACAACCGGAGATGTGGTCGCAAGAACTATTCAACCGGCTATATGTTATAATGAATCCGAAAGGCATACTCACCACTTATTGTGCGAAAGGGATAGTACGCCGTATGTTACAGGCAGCAGGCTTTACAGTGGAACGCCTTCCCGGCCCCCCAGGAGGAAAACGAGAAATACTAAGAGCCCGGAAAGACTGTCCGCCGGAGAAAAAATAACCATCTAAAAAGAAACAATATATATGAGACATATCTTCGCTCTTCTCCTGATAATCATCTGCCTGACATCGTGCAATACAGGAAAGTCAAAACAAAATAACGAGAAGCCGGTTATTGCCGTCACCATCGAGCCGCAACGTTATTTCACCGAAGCCATTGCCGGAGATAAATTCGATGTCATCAGCATCGTACCCAAAGGCAGCAGTCCGGAAACCTACGATCCGACGCCCCAACAGCTCGTTTCACTTGGAGACAGCAAAGCCTATTTCCGCATCGGCTATATTGGCTTCGAACAAGTCTGGATGGATCGTCTCACAGACAATACCCCCCACATCCAAGTATTCGATACGTCGAAAGATGTAGACCTCATTTTTGAAGAAGAAGAGATTCACGGAGACCACCGCCATGCCGGAGGCGTGGAACCACATATCTGGAATTCGACCGGCAATGCCCTCATCATCGCGCGTAATACGTACAAAGCGCTCTGTCAGCTGGATAAAGAGAACGAAGCCTATTATCTGGCCCGATACGACAGTCTGAGCCAACGTATCATACAGACAGACAGCATTATCCGGGAAACCTTGAAAGAGCCCGGCGTTACCCGGACATTTATGATTTATCATCCGGCCCTTTCCTATTTCGCCCGCGATTACGGACTGCAACAAATCAGCATCGAAGAGGGCGGAAAGGAGCCCTCTCCTGCCCATTTGAAAGAGTTAGTAGATGTTTGCCGCCAGGCAGATGTCCGTGTTATTTTCATCCAACCCGAGTTTGATCATCGTAATGCAGAAATCATAGCTAAAGAAACCCGGACAAGAATTGTCCCCATCCATCCTCTCAGTTACGACTGGGAAGCAGAAATGCAGGCAGTTGCCCGGGCATTGGCAAACAACGATAAACAATAAACGATCCGATGACGACACAACCGATAATAGAAGTTCACGGACTTTCCGCCGGATATGACGGACGTACCGTGCTGCATGACATCGACCTTACTGTCTATGAAAATGATTTCTTAGGCATTATCGGCCCCAACGGAGGAGGAAAAACAACTCTCATCAAATGCATCTTAGGGTTATTAAAACCTACAGCCGGAAAGACTACATACAATATTTCGACTATGGGTTACCTCCCGCAATACAATACGATCGACCGTAAATTTCCTATTTCCGTTGAAGAGGTAATATTATCCGGACTCAGTTCCAAAAAGTCACTCATCAGTAGATTTACAGACGAACAACGCGAGAAAGTGCGTTCAACCATCGCCCGTATGGGACTGGAAGGCTTGGAAAGCCGTGCGATCGGACAACTCAGTGGCGGACAATTACAACGTGCTTTATTGGGGCGTGCCATTGTCAGTGACCCGTCGGTCGTTATCCTCGACGAACCGAGTACTTACATAGACAAACGTTTCGAAGCCCGCCTATACGAGCTTTTGGCAGAAATAAACAAAGAATGCGCCATTATCCTTGTGAGTCACGACATCGGCACGGTACTGCAACAGGTCAAGTCCATCGCCTGCGTCAACGAAACACTGGATTATCACCCGGATACGGAAGTCACGACAGAGTGGCTGGAACGTAACTTCAACTGCCCTATCGAATTATTAGGGCACGGCACATTGCCACACCGCGTACTGGGAGAGCATCACCATCATCATTAGAGGAAAGAGAGAAACCAATAAGAGTCTTAATCGTTTCACAGTTGTGAAACGAGTTCCTCACACATGAGAGACGTGCGTCTCACAACCATGAGACGCTCTCCTCACAATTGTGAAACAGTAAAAAAGCAATAGAAAAAACATAAAAGAGCGACTGCCTTATCACCTTTATTCAACCTGCACACTCCGCAAACAAAGCATATCGACGGACATCCCGTATAGGCTTCTTCCTAAAATCTTATAATTATTCCTCCCTTTCCACTTCTTTATACATGTAAATCATTATCTTTGCGCCCACTTAACATGTTAATGAATAAACAACTATCGTTTTAATGAAACAGTACAAAACCGTAAACAACCTCGTCGGTTGGCTTACTTTCATTATCGCTGCCACGGTCTATTGCATGACAATAGAACCGACAGCCAGTTTCTGGGATTGTCCCGAGTTCATTACTACCGGCTATAAACTGGAAGTCGGTCACCCGCCCGGCGCACCTTTCTTCATGCTGACAGCCAACCTATTCTCACAATTTGCATCCAATGCCACCACCGTGGCCAAAATGGTGAATTACATGAGCGCCCTGATGAGCGGTGCCTGTATTCTGTTCCTTTTCTGGAGCATCACCCATCTGGTACGCAAACTCATTATCAAGGACGAAAACAACATTACGACCGGCCAACTGATCACCATTATGGGTAGCGGACTTGTCGGTGCATTGGTATACACCTTCAGCGACACCTTTTGGTTCAGTGCCGTCGAAGGTGAAGTTTACGCCTATTCATCCCTGTTCACAGCCGTTGTATTCTGGCTGATTCTGAAGTGGGAGGATGTGGCCGACCAGCCACACAGTGATCGCTGGATCATCCTGATCGCCTATCTCACAGGATTAAGCATCGGTGTTCACTTGCTGAACCTGCTTTGTTTACCCGCCATCGTATTGGTATATTATTATAAAAAAGTTCCCAACGCCAATGCCAAAGGTTCGCTTTTGGCCCTTTTCGGTTCTATGGTACTGGTAGGAATCTGTCTCTTATACACAT
>OWII01001130.1_pt1 | contig 11579 bp, 11 predicted proteins | sample 1732591 | NCBI WGS metagenome assembly OWII01 (sample SAMN05065732, study PRJEB22554) | human gut metagenome | biome: ENVO:2100002; feature: ENVO:00000062; material: ENVO:00002003 | host: Homo sapiens | place: USA | reverse complement strand
ATCTACACTTATGCGATCGTCGGCAGCGTCAGATGTGTATAAGAGACAGGAGTAATATCAATATTGGGCTGCTGGCTAAGTTCATTTATTCTTTCAACGTCTATTTTTTGTTTTAACTCGTCCAGTTTTTCACTGATATATGAGAAAAGATGTAAACCATAAGGATTTACTAATGTTTCGTCTGTACTTCTTTTGTTTAGTAATCCATTTAAATAAGATGAATCAAAAACACGAATGCAATTTAGAGGTGCAATTGATCTACTTTCATTATACCAATGAATTATGTTTTCTTTACCATTAGGCTCTATAAAATTAATTTCAGTATCTACTTGCGTAGCTATATCTTTATAAATATTCCCTTTTATTTCTTTTTTTTGGTTTCCGCCGACTATTTCATTCAAAATTTTAAAATAACTACTTTTTCCGGTACCGTTCAATCCATATAAAATTGTGATTTCATTGGAGAAATGAATCTTTTGTTCTTCTTTTAATGCACAGACACCTTTGTGATGAATTAATTCCTTAAGAAGTATTTTATTATGTTCCATTTCTGTGCTTGTAATAGTAAGAAGTGGAATTTTTGTACAATCTTCATTTCTTAACATCGAATAGATGGTGGTCATATCTGCAAGTGAAACATCCCCATTTGTCTCTATTGCTTTCGATATAAGCAGTCTTAACCAATCAGGTGTTCCATTATTATTGGCTAATTCAATTAAATATTCTTTAGAATGTTGTTTCATGGCAATATTTTCTTCCAAAATTAACATATTATTTTTATATAAACTAAGAAAATAATCACCTTTCTTTTCTATCTGAGAATGATTTCGGTTTGTCCCGGCAGCCCTTTATTGTCTTACCCGTTTTTCCAACCGTTATTTTCCTCTTTTGGGGCTTTGCCGTGACTAACAGGATAATCCTTTGTCTGCGGAACTTTCCGCCCGTTTCCGCCACTACCTTCGCACGGCCATCCGCAAAAGCCGGATAGCTGATTGCTACGTCCGTTTACCGTAACCGGACGAAAAGCACCTCGCCAACCCGCACAACACATTGTCACACAAGTATCCTTCTTTCTAACCCGATAAATCGGCAAAAGAAGAATACTTGCGTGGCAAAGAGTTGTCTTTCCACCCCCGCAATCACCAACCCGTATATTTCTTTCTTTTCCGGAAACCGGAGTTCCCGGTTTTCCAAACAGGACTTTCCCGTCTTGTACCGATAAGTAATCTATCATTCATTCCATTTACTAAAGGGTTGAATTTTTCCCCTTAGGGCTGATTGGGAAAACATTGACGAAGGTAGGCGGGGGAGAAAGCAAATCCGCAAAAAATGCCAAATCTCCACCCTGCGGGTAGTATTTACCATTTTTTCAGATGGTTGCAATTCTCCCTTTCCGCTTTCTATGATTGTCAATGTTCTTCCCAATCAGCCAAGGGAAAAAAATTGGTTGGGGCGGCAAGCGATGATAACGAAAACAAGTAGTAACAATTTTAAAGCGTAAAGTTATGGCAACGACAACGAACAACACTATCGAAAAGATTGCACCGATGTTCACGGAGTTATTGGTAAAGAAAATCGAGTGCTTGAAAACGGATTGGCAAAAACCGTGGATAACGAGCCTTAAACAAGGTTTGCCCCGTAACATCAGAGGAACGGTCTATAATGGCGGCAACGTCTTGATGTTATTGTTTTACACCGAGTTCATGAAATTCTCTTTGCCCGTGTTCCTCACGTTCAACCAAGCAAAGGAGGAAGAAGTGAATATCAACAAGGGCGCACGCTCGTTTCCCGTTTACTATTGGTTTAAGTTCGTGGTACACAAGGAAACGAAAAAGACTATCAAATACGAGGAATACCGCAAGTTGTCCGCAACCGAGCAGGAAAATTACAAGGTCATCCCGCAGATGAAGTATTACAACGTCTTCAATATCGAACAGACCAATTTTGCCGAGAAGCACCCCGAACGCTACGAGCGGATGAAGAAGAACGAGCAGCCCGATAACCATTCGGACGGGATGATGTTCGATGCGCTGGACGAGTTGGTTTATACGCAGAATTGGTATTGCCCTATTAAGGTAAAGTATTCCGATAGTGCCTTTTATGTCCCGTCAGCCGACTACATCGTTTGCCCCGAAAAAAGGCAGTTTCCGCAAGGGGTGGAATTTTACGGAACGCTCCTGCATGAAATGGCGCACAGCACGGGAAGCCCCCAACGGTTGAACCGCACGTTCGGCAACTTTTTCGGTGATGCGCTTTACGCACGTGAGGAACTTGTTGCAGAACTCACATCCGCCCTTTGCGGTGCGTTCTTCGGCTACGCAGCCGCACCGCAGGACAACAACGCTGCCTATCTGAAACACTGGCTCACCAAGCTAAAGGAAGAACCCGCCTTTCTGATTGATATTTTGGGCGATGTGAACAAGGCTGCAAAGATGATAACCGAACGGGTGACAGAACCGATAAACGAACCCGCAGCAGCCTAAAGGACAACAAGAAACAAGAGTATAAACAACGGGCGGAGCAATCCGCCCGACAACCCCCAAGAACATGAAAACGATACTCATTTCCAAACTGATTTACCGCCTAATCCTTTGGGCTGTGGTGGTTTACTTTCTCACCACCACCGCAGGGCAGTTTTTCGCCTTATGGCTTGCCGTGGCTCTGTTTTATTTTGTGGCACGGTTCATTCTCGCCCTTGTATGGCGGTTGTTTGTCGGTATCGTGTTCATCTTGATAATCATTCTTTTAATATTCTAAAATTTACCGATATGGAAACAAAGACATTCATTAGGAACGGAGCAGCCGAAACAAAACTTTTTGGCGAGGAAACATATAAACAATGCTGTTTGGGAGCATTTCGAGGGGAAATCTATTTCGATTACAAATACCGTCATACCAACGGGCAGGAGTTCACAACCCTACGCAGGACGTTGATACAATGCCGTGCCGAGCGTGATTTTTGGTTAAGGGAAAAGACCGTCTCTTTTTCGGGACACCGAGCCGAAAGAATGACAAGGAACAGCCCCGACAGACTAAAGAAATTGACAGATATAGGCTTCGACACCTATACAGCGATAACCGAACTTTGCAAACGTGACTACCATACGTTTTTATCGGGCATGGCGAACGGCTTCGACCTTATCGCAGCCGAAGAAGTTTTAAACGCAAAAAAGGTATTCCCATACATTCAGCTAAAAGCCGTTATTCCGTTCAAAGGGCAGGCAGACCGATACACCCAAGCCGACAAGCAGCGTTATAACGCTATTTTAGCCCAAGCGGACGAGGTGATAATTTTGCAGGATGAATATTCAGATCGTTGTTTTTTGCATCGTAATAATTACCTATTGGATAACTCCGCCTATCTCGTGGTATTTTACGACAGCACCCCGACGGGTGGAACTGCCTACACGTTGCGCCATGCGATAGAGAGGAAAATAGAATTTCAAAACATATGTTATAACCGCAAATAAGGCTCACAAGGGCGGAGCAGCCCGCCCGCTACTTTCTTTCGTGAGCCGGAGCGGAGAAAGAAAGATAGCAAAGAAACCGATTTTACAAACCTATAAAATTTACCGATATGGAAATCAAAATTAAATGTATAAACGAAAATATCTGTATGGCTTTTGAAGAACTGCAATGTTATGGGGAACATAGGGGACTTGTACCGCAGGAAGTGTACGATAACGGCTATTCCTATACCAGCAGTGAACCGTCCACTTTTACGGCTTTGAAAAATGCAATAGAATATTACCAAGCCAATTACGAACGATATAAAGGCGGGATATGGCTTGTAAAGGGCTTCCACTTCCATGACACGGAAGTACACGTCTTTCTTGTACCCCAAAACACCCCCCGTTACAGCGAGGTGAGTTTTTCCTAACCCCGATAAATACGATTATCATATTAATAAACTTCTAAAAATAAAAACATTATGAAAACTAAAGCAAATCAATCAGCAGCAGAGAGAAACATCACATTGGTAGCATTGGCAAACATTCAGCCGAGCGGTTTTAACCCCCGTAAGCACTTCGATGAAGTGAGCCTTTACGAACTTGCCGAGAGCATCAAACAGCAAGGAGTATTACAGCCTATTACCGTGCGCCCCATTGCCGGAGACCGTTACGAGATTGTTTTCGGGGAGCGCAGATACCGTGCGTCCGTCATCGCTGGCAGCGAGGAAATCCCGGCTATCGTTTCCGAGTTGTCGGACGAGACAGCCGAGGAAATGGCGATTACCGAGAACTTGCAGCGTAAGGACGTGACACCCATAGAGGAAGCAGCCGCCTATCAAAAACTGATAGAGAGCGGACGTCACACCGTACAGACGTTGGCGGTGCTTTTCGGCAAGAACGAGAACTACATCCGTACCCGTTTGAAATTTACCGCCCTAATTCCCGAAATCGCCCGCCTTTTGGAGACGGACGAGCTGTCTATCAGCGTGGCTGCCGAAATCTGCCGATACGGTGAGGACATACAGAGGGAAGTGTACGAGAAGCATTTGCAGGACGAGGGAACGTATAACAGTTGGCGGGGACTGAAAGCCGCCGATGTCGCCAAGCGCATCGAGCAGAATTTTACCACCGACTTGAAATACTACCACTTCGACAAGACCGAGTGCGCCACGTGCGCCCACAACACCAACAACTTGCTGTTGTTCTGTGACGGTGGGTGCGGACATTGCGCCAACCGCACGTGCCTTGCCGAAATGAACGCCTCTTTCCTCATGGAGCGAGCCGTGCAAATCATGCGGAACCAACCGAGCGTGTCGCTCTGCCGTGACCGATACAGCACCAACGAGACGGTAATCGAACGGCTAATCGCTTCGGGCTACGAGGTCGAAACCCTTGAAAGCTACACCGCCTTTCCCAACAGCCCCAAAGAACCCAAAGCCGAGAACTTCAACAGCCCCGAACGCTACGAGGAAGCCCGCACCCGTTACGAGCAGCAGTGGGCGGACTACACGGAGCAGGAGGAGGAAATCAGTCGCAGGAGCGAAACGGGAGAAATCACCGTCTATGCCAAAATCGGGCAGAAAGAGATTGATTTCTGTTACGTGGAGAACGTCACCGAAACGCAGGGGACAGACGGGACAGCCGCACCGCTTTCACCCGTTCAGAAATTGGAGAAGCAGGACGAGCGCAACAAGGAGATAGCCCTTGAACGGACGGTAGAGGACACCAAGAAGCAGATACTCGCAGCCGACATCACGGGCGGCAGGTTCAGTGCGGACGAAGATACCATGTTGTACTTCTTCCTTTTGTCCTCACTCCGAAAGGAACACTTTGCAGCCGTGGGCATCGTAGAGGACAAGCAGTACATCACGGACGAGGACAAGATAAATATTATCGGCAACCTCACGGTAAAGATGAAAACCATCATCCGCAGGGATTTCCTTGTAGCCAATTTCAAGGGCGCATACGGCAACAACACCGTGGCAACCCTCTTGCTTGACTTCGCACGCAAGCACATGCCCGAAGAACTCGCCACCATTGAGAACGAGTACAACGGGGTGTACGAGAAGCGACACCAGCGCATCGAGGAAAAGAAAGCCGTTCTCTTGGTGCAGGAACGGGCAAAGGAGCGCAAGGTCACGCAACCCGAAGATATTGCAGCCTAAAGACAAAGGGCAGGGCGGAAAAATCCGCCCGCTACTTTCTTTCGTGAGCCGTGGCGGAAAAGAAAGATAGCAAAGAAACCGATTTATCAACCGTTTAATTTTATAACCATGACGCAGGAAATCAGACAAGATAATACAACCATACTCCACAGCGAGGACGGTTGCAGTATTCCCGCCATTTTCAATGACCTCACGGGAAAGAGCTTTAAAGGGGAAGAAGAAGCATATTCAGACTATATACGCTATATAGCCATTCCCTATATGGGATTTACCTACGGGAAGATAGAATATTATTCGGACGGGAATTTAGTCGCAACGGGAGAAATCACGCCATAACATTCCCCCTTGTGTTTCATCGCCGGAAGTCCGGGACGGGTAACGATCCGCCCGGACTTCTATTTTTACCACCCGTGGCAACCCCGACTACCCGATATTTGGAACGGACTTCTTTTTCTTTCAGTGAGCCGAAGGCGGACAAAGACAAAGAAGCAAAAAGAAACCCTTTGGCTCACCGGATTTTTTACTACTTTCTTCGTGAGCTATGGCGGAAAAGTAAAGTAGCAAAGAACCGCTGTAACCATCATAATTTTATCCTATATTATTTTATTTAACTTCTTTATCATAGCGATACACATTCTTCCCAATTTTCAGGCTTATATTTTTTAGCTCACCGATTTTATCCAACCGTATCACGAAATCGCCCGGTTGTGAACAGTTGCCACCGAATGATGAACTGAAAAAATCGAAAATCTCATTAGGCTTAAAATCCAAGTGGGTACTTTCATATCTGTTCTGCCATTCCAACCGAATAAATTTAGGGCAGACCAGCATCTTATAATCACAATCGGGAGTTTGTTTTTGAGATGTATTATCATATTCTCCATTACAGAAAACTAACTCCATATCATACAATTTATCATCCGGTGATTCCGTTTCAACCACGATACGATAATTATACCGGATATGGCTGTTATCGAAAAAGAGAGTGTCCGGCAGTCCGTTCGCTTCCAGATTCTCCCAGACCTCATTCCGAACCTTTTTTTTATCATATTTATAATCTATACCATTATAAGCCATCTTGTACTCCCACAGGGCTTCCAAATCTTCTTTTCCCTTGAATGAACACACCTCGGTACGACGTCCCCCGCATATATCACTACGTAGCCATATTTGAACGATTCCATAGGGAGCGCACCCGATAACCAATCCGTCATAATGTTGTTCTTCATTCCTTGCATTCAACCACCGCTCATGATACAACTTATTAATTTTTTCTACGGGTAAATCTTCTTCCACATGGTACACTTTATCTTCCACATAAGACAAATAGCTTATATCAATATGTACGGGAAGCGAATCGGAAGGAATATATATCTTTTCGCCCTCTTTTCCCCATGCGTCGCTTTCCATCGCTGTCAGTAGATGTGTATATCTATTAGGCCTATATTCGTCACCGTTCGGAAATGTTATTTTGCAGTCACAAACGGTGATGGGATAAAGGAAAGGAGTATTTATTTCCACTATCAGAAAATCAGAGAGAGGTCGTACTTTTTGATTCAAGCTGGTAAAAACAAAGATGGCTATCCACAGCAGTATTAATCCACCATTGATACAAGCCGAGAGTAAAATGCTCTCTTTAAGAAGGAACTTTGCAATCAGCACGCTAACCGCATAAACCACCGTAACCGCAAAAATTGTATAGACCACAGTATTGAGTGCATCTATCATACCTTGCCCCATCGCATCACTTGTAGGCACTTTAGCACGACCATGTTCAACAGCCCATCCAAACGCCTCAAGATAAGCGAAAAAGGTCAGTATATAAAGAAGTACATGTAGAATTATTTTCATTTTAGTTTTGTTACGGTATTAACTAATTTCTCTATCGTAGGATAAGCCCCAAATTAGTACTTCAGCAATATATTGATTAACGAATCAAGGTACTCTACTTTCTTCACTCCCAATATCATCGCATGATTATATCTTCCATTTGCATCAAAAACAAGATAAGTATCACATAATTCTGGCAAATTATTTAATATAGCCCCTTTTGCATTTACCATATTATTGAATATCCTCCATCTTTCTTCAAAATTGAGTACTCAATTCAATAAAACATCTTAAATTCATTTTCACCATTAGGTATATAGAGCATTATATTTTTACTTGTAATAGTATTCGCCTTTGCATCTTTATATTCTTTCGATTCATAATAATCCACACGTAACACTGTTCCCAAGTCATCTTTAGAACGCAACTGCACTAATTTGTTGTTATGGCAGAAAACCATTTCATAATTTTGTATAGGGAGGACTTTTCTATCTAAAACGTCATCAACGTTAAAGAAAACTTTAGCACCCTTTGAAAATTCAGAATAATCTTCCTTTTTTAAATATAGCATTTCGGCTTCATACACTGTAACATCGGCAGTTTCTTTTAAAAATGTGTATAAATCGCAATCTATTATCCACCTTTGTACTTTATTATAATAATTGACTACTTTTTGCTCCAAATTCGGAATAGTAGTTAAATCTTGTGCATTCTTTAATCTATCGCTATAATCGAAAGGCAGTTTAGCTGTAAAACAGGACTCTCCTTTAAAAACCTTTAATTTTTTCTCTCCTATATTTGTTGGTAAACTCAGACTTTCTCCCAGTTGTTTAGCTTCGCTTAATGGCTGCTCTTTATTTTCTAAATAGTATATTTTCACATCAACCCATGCCTTATCGGTTAAATAGAGTTCATTTGTCTTAGGCAAGACTTCTATGCTATAAGAAAATTCACCACTGCTTCTCAAATAGGCATTGATAGGAAGTAGCATTGTTTGCCCCTTATCTTTAACAAATTGGTGTCCCATCAAAATGTCATTAACAGAAACGATAACCCTGCATTCCTGTTTGCTTATTTGGATGTAATATATTGGTTTAATAGGATAGGACTTTATCAATGAAGCCTGCTTCTCTAAAAAATATTCGACTTTCATATTCATATTTTTATTTTCTAAATTATTGGTAACTTGTCCTTTACATAGAATAGGTAAAAGAAATGCTATAATAAATGCGACTTGCCTTATACTACTTCTCATTTTCATACCTTTTTGATTTTTAGTTGTTTCTCCAAAGATACCCCGTCGCCTCTAAACTCCCTTTTCGTTTCCTATTCGTTCTCTTTCGATAATCGACCATATTAGGATATTTAACGGCTTCATCTGACAATCTCGTGCCAAATATAGGATAAAATTCTTAGAAAACACAGTGTTTGCTGTGTTTTCTATTATTGTGAACAAAAAAGTATCACAAAGAATGCTTTCCTGTTATTTCTGTTTGTCTGTTCCGTTATATTCTTAACCCTTTTTTTCGCTCCTGCCGGATAGCCGATAAGGAAAACGTTTCCTTGTTTATGGTTGAACTCTCCAAGACAAAGAGCGTGATTGAAAATCCCTTGTTTCATCAAATAGAAAAATGATTAGTCTGATATATCTTCCAATATTATATATCGGTTATCTTATTCTTTATATCTTTTATATAGCATATTCGTTTCAAACATACATCCATACTTCTACAACCGGATTTTTAGCCAAGCTCCACACTCATTTTTTAGCCAATCTACGGGGAAAAACGGACAAGTAGCAAGGCTTGACCTTGCAAGTTTTGCGTGCAATCTCCACACCTCTTATATTTTATACAGCACCTTAAACCCAATTACTTGTATTTGTATAAAAAACATTCACTTCTCCAAATCCATATTTCACTTATTATATAAATAAAATATTTGCTAAATCAAAAAATAGATATAGTTATATTAGTAATTATATGATAATTGTTTGTAACTTTAGGTCTCGAAAACATAGTAGTCCCAAAAATTGAATGATAAGTTTATATTCTCATTACTATGATTTATTCGAAATAATTTCTATGTTTAATACATACCAGATATGAACGATTTGATTCTTGATTTTTTTAATAGTTACACAAAGAACCCTGATCCTCAATACGCTGTAATGCTGAAAGGTAAATGGGGATGTGGCAAGACACATTTTATCAAACAGTGGAAAAATAATTTTGATAGTACTGATGATACCGATACACAAATCACCCTAAAGCCGATCTATATTTCTACTTATGGAATGAAGAGTGTAGCAGAAATTAGAACAGCTATTGATAGAGAACTGAATCCCTTTTTTTATTCCAAAACAGGTAAATTTATTAAGGGAGCTTTGAAAATTGCCGGAAAAATAGCTTTCAAGACAAATTTTGATGTAAATGGAGATGCTAAAGAAGATGGTTCGTTTTCAGCGACATTGGATTCGTTGTCATTGTTACAAACAAAAGATGACAGTATCAAAGGGGTAAAATTTCTAATCTTCGATGATATTGAGAGAAGCCAGATAGACATGAAAGAATTGTTAGGTTTTATCAATTATTTCGTGGAGCATTGTGATTGTCACGTAGTGGTGATTGGTGATGAAAATCATCTCGAAGAAACCTCGAAAAAAGTCTTGCAAGAATTTAAGGAGAAAACAATAGGCAGGGAATTCGAAATACAACCCGACATTGAAGAAGCAATCACCTATTTCTTGAATGAAGTACCAGTTTCGGACTACTTGAAAAAAATGCGAGATTTCATCATCAAGTGTTTTAAATGTACTGGCTATGACAATCTGCGGGTTCTCAGACAGTGTTTGTATGATTTCAAGGAACAACTTGACAAAATACCTTCCGAATTTGCTGAAATGGTAAAAGTAGAGAATATCCTTCTTAAAAATATCCTTGCATCATTTATTGCCGTATATGCAGAGTATAATAATAAGGACAATCAGGAGCTTATATGCAATTGGCGTCAAAAGTACCAATTCTCATTGTCACAAGACAAGGATGAAAATAGAGCAAAAATGCAAGGAATAATAGATAAATATAATTCTTTGAACAAAGAACTGATTTATAATGTTCTTCGACCTGAATTGCTTGAGGCTATTATACGACATATTACCACAGGCGAACCGTTTGCCTCTTTCCTCGTCAGTGTTATTGGAAATGAACATAAGGAGTTGAAACCTTGGGAAAAATTGCCAAGTTTCTATGATATGGAACAGCAAGAATTTGAAGATACTTGTCGCAACACAATAGATGCCATACTGAACAACGAGATACAGGATGGCTATCAGCTTGGTTACATTATTTCATATCTATCTTACTTTGATGCTATTGGCATTTACTACTTTATAATGGCTCATATTTCATTGATAAAAGTTCAGATGACAAAAATGGTTAACTCTTTAGAGAGCCTTGAGGAACTTTTCCTTTTAAAAGGTCGATTCTTTGCCGGATGTAACAGTTTATATACGGAAGGAATAAAAATTCCAATAAAAGATGATATTGGACAATACTTTTTGCAAATATTGGAAACAAAGACCAGCCATTTATCGGACTCTATGCAAATAGCTTTACGTGAATTATCAGAAGACACTGTCGAGGATCTTATTACTATAGATGGTACATCCTATCCCGACCGTAGCAGTACGTATGAACTACGTGCAATTTTTGCGAATGAAAATCCGGAAAGACTTTTTGAATCTATTTGTAAACTGAGTAACAAAGGAAAAAATGCTTTTACACAGTTCCTTTCCTATCACTACAAATTTGGATATAATTGCCAAAATATAGGAAACAGATATGAAGCCGACTTGCCCTGCTTATCACGTTTGCAAAAATTGGTAAATGGAAAACTTACCATGCCAAAGGGAACTGATTGGCTTTCATTCGAAAAATTGAATAATGCCTTACTTAGAGCCATACAGAGATGTAAAGGGGAAAGTAATGTATAATAATTACTTTGGTAATTTATTTATTATTAAAATTGCACCTAAAAGCTGAATATCAAGTTTTTAGGTGCAATTTAAAGTTTGATTGTAAATGCTAATTGAAAACCGCCCCATATTTTACTTAAAATCAGCGCCACCCTT
>OWII01001084.1_pt1 | contig 12149 bp, 8 predicted proteins | sample 1732591 | NCBI WGS metagenome assembly OWII01 (sample SAMN05065732, study PRJEB22554) | human gut metagenome | biome: ENVO:2100002; feature: ENVO:00000062; material: ENVO:00002003 | host: Homo sapiens | place: USA | reverse complement strand
CCGATTATATCTTCGAGTCCAGCTGGGAAGTATGTAATAAAGTGGGAGGGATATATACCGTCTTGTCGACACGGGCAAATACATTACAGGAAAAATTCCGCGACAGAATTTTCTTCATAGGTCCTGATGTGTGGCAAGGAAAGGAGAACCCTCTATTCATCGAGTCGGATAACCTATGTGCTGCCTGGAAAGAGCATGCGCTTGAGAAAGACGAACTTTCTGTCCGTGTGGGACGATGGAATATCCCCGGTGAACCCATAGTCATTCTTGTTGATTTCCAACCTTTTTTTGAAAAGAAAGACGATATATACACAGAAATGTGGAATCGTTATCAAGTAGATTCGTTGCACGCCTATGGCGATTACGACGAGGCTTCTATGTTTTCCTATGCCGCAGGAAGAGTGGTGGAGAGTTTCTATCGCTACAACCTGACGGAAACGGATAAGGTGGTATATCAGGCACATGAATGGATGACTGGAATGGGAGCACTTTATGTACAGGAAGCTGTGCCGGAGGTTGCTACTATTTTTACGACCCATGCTACGTCTATCGGTCGTTCCATTGCCGGCAATAATAAGCCGTTGTATGACTATCTGTTTGCTTATAATGGCGACCAGATGGCACAGGAACTGAACATGCAATCGAAACACTCGATTGAGAAACAGACTGCACATTATGTAGACTGTTTTACTACGGTGAGTGAAATAACCAATAATGAATGCAAGGAATTACTGGATAAACCGGCAGATGTTGTTCTGATGAACGGTTTTGAAGATGATTTTGTGCCGAAAGGAAGCACGTTTACCGGCAAGCGTAAGCGCGCACGTACCTTGATGCTTAGTGTTGCCAATAAATTATTGGGAACAAATCTGGGTGATGATACGTTAATTGTCGGAACCAGTGGGCGATATGAGTTTAAGAATAAAGGTATTGATGTTTTTTTGGAATCATTAAACCGCTTGAACAGGGATAAGAAACTACATAAGAATGTGTTGGCATTCATCAATGTACCCGGTTGGGTGGGAGAGCCTCGCGAGGATTTGCAGGCACGTTTGAAGAGCAAAGATAAGTTCGACACTCCCCTCGAAGTACCGTTTATCACTCATTGGCTGCATAATATGACTCATGACCAGGTGTTGGACATGTTGAAATATCTGGGAATGGGCAATCGTCCGGAAGATAAGGTAAAGGTGATTTTTGTTCCTTGTTATCTGGATGGTCGTGATGGTATCATGAATAAAGAATATTATGATATATTGCTGGGGCAGGATTTGAGTGTCTATGCTTCTTATTACGAACCGTGGGGATATACTCCGCTGGAAAGTGTAGCTTTCCATGTGCCGACAATCACTACGGATCTGGCAGGATTCGGACTTTGGGTAAACAGCCTGAAGAACCAGCATGGCATTAATGATGGAGTGGAAGTGCTGCATCGTTCGGACTATAATTATTCGGAAGTGGCGGATGGTATCAAAGATACGATTACGTTGTTTGCGGATAAGACTGATAAAGAGGTGAAGGAAATCCGTAAGCGTGCTGCTGAAGTTGCAGAGCAGGCTTTATGGAAGCACTTTATACAATATTATTATGAAGCTTATGATATCGCTTTGCGTAAGGCAAGGATACGTCAGTTGAGTTAAGAAAGAAATTATTTATCAATAAGTAAACGAAAACATTATGAAAATCAAAGTTAGTAATGTGAATACTCCCAACTGGAAAGAGGTTACTGTGAAATCACGTATACCGGAAGAGTTGGAGAAGTTGTCTGAAATCGCACGCAACATTTGGTGGGCATGGAATTTTGAAGCGACTGAACTGTTTAGAGATCTAGATCCGGAACTTTGGAAAGAATGTGGACAGAATCCAGTACTGTTGTTGGAACGTATGAGCTATGAGAAGCTGGAAGCGCTGGCAAAAGACAAGGTGATTCTAAGAAGAATGAATGAAGTTTATACGAAATTCAGAGATTACATGGATGTGAAGCCGGATGAGCAACGCCCATCTATAGCTTATTTCAGCATGGAATATGGCTTGAGCAGCGTCCTGAAAATATATTCCGGTGGTCTGGGCGTATTGGCTGGTGACTATCTGAAAGAGGCTTCCGACAGCAATGTTGATTTGTGTGCGGTAGGTTTCTTGTATCGTTACGGCTACTTTACTCAAACGTTGTCTATGGATGGACAGCAGATTGCCAACTACGAGGCACAGAACTTCGGTCAACTTCCTATTGAACGCGTAATGGATGCCAATGGTCAGCCGTTGATAGTTGACGTTCCTTATCTTGATTATTTTGTTCATGCAAACGTATGGCGTGTGAATGTTGGACGTATTTCTTTGTATCTGCTTGATACGGATAATGAAATGAACAGCGAATTCGACCGTCCTATCACTCACCAGCTTTATGGTGGTGACTGGGAAAACCGTTTGAAACAGGAAATCTTGTTGGGTATCGGTGGTATCCTGACTCTGAAAGCTCTGGGTATCAAGAAAGATGTTTATCACTGTAATGAAGGACATGCTGCATTGATTAATGTTCAGCGTATCTGCGACTATGTAGCTACTGGATTGACTTTCGACCAGGCTATTGAGTTGGTTCGCGCTTCTTCTCTTTATACTGTTCATACTCCGGTGCCTGCAGGTCACGACTATTTTGACGAAGGTTTGTTCGGCAAATATATGGGTGGTTATCCTTCCAGAATGGGTATCTCATGGGATGACTTGATGGATCTAGGACGTAACAATCCGGGCGACAAGGGCGAACGTTTCTGTATGTCTGTTTTTGCTTGTAACACTTCACAGGAAGTGAACGGTGTAAGCTGGCTGCACGGAAAAGTTTCTCAAGAAATGTTCTCTTCTATCTGGAAAGGTTATTTCCCGGAAGAAAGCCACGTAGGATATGTAACGAATGGTGTTCACTTCCCAACTTGGAGTGCAACAGAATGGAAAGAATTATACTTTAAATATTTCAACGAAAACTTCTGGTTCGATCAGTCTAATCCTAAGATTTGGGAAGCTATCTACAATGTGCCCGATGAAGAGATTTGGAAGACTCGTATGACTATGAAGAATAAGTTGGTTGACTATATCCGTAAGTCATTCCGCGATACATGGTTGAAGAACCAGGGAGATCCTTCTCGTATCGTTTCACTGATGGATAAGATCAATCCGAACGCATTGCTGATTGGTTTCGGCCGTCGTTTTGCTACTTACAAACGTGCACACTTGCTGTTCACCGACTTGGATCGTCTTTCTAAGATCGTGAACAATCCTGATTATCCGGTACAATTCCTGTTTACAGGTAAAGCTCACCCGCACGATGGAGCAGGCCAGGGCTTGATTAAGCGTATCATTGAAATCTCTCGTCGTCCGGAATTCCTGGGTAAGATTATCTTCCTCGAGAATTACGATATGCAACTGGCTCGTCGTCTGGTTTCCGGCGTTGATATCTGGTTGAATACTCCGACTCGTCCGTTGGAGGCATCCGGTACATCTGGTGAAAAAGCTTTGATGAACGGTGTTGTCAATTTCTCCGTATTAGACGGATGGTGGCTGGAAGGTTACCGTGAAGGTGCAGGTTGGGCGTTGACTGAAAAACGTACTTACCAGAATCAGGAACATCAGGATCAGCTGGATGCTGCTACTATTTACAGTATTCTTGAAACTGAAATCCTTCCGTTGTATTATGCACGTAATAAGAAGGGATATTCTGAAGGCTGGATCAAAGTGGTGAAGAATTCTATCGCACAGATTGCTCCTCATTATACCATGAAGCGTCAGTTGGATGATTACTATAGCAAGTTCTATTGCAAACTGGCAAAACGTTTCCAGACTTTGGCTGCTAACGATAATGCAAAAGCAAAAGAAATTGCAGCTTGGAAAGAAGATGTGGTTGCTAAATGGGATTCTATTGAAATCGTATCTTGTGACAAGGTAGAAGAGCTGAAGAATGGTGATATCGAAAGCGGAAAAGAATATACTATTACTTACGTTATCGATGAAAAAGGCTTGAATGATGCAGTGGGACTTGAATTGGTTACTACTTACACAACTGCAGACGGAAAACAACATGTTTATTCTGTAGAACCGTTCAGTGTAGTCAAGAAAGAAGGCGACTTGTATACATTCCAGGTTAAACACAGCTTGTCAAATGCAGGTAGTTTCAAGGTGTCTTACCGTATGTTCCCGAAGAATCCGGAACTTCCACACCGTCAGGACTTCTGCTACGTACGTTGGTTTATCTAATTGCTTGAGTAAAAGTAGGGGAGTATATTTCCCTCACTTTCATACATACATTCAGCCCCTGTATTCTTTGAGAATGACAGGGGCTGAATTTTTTATCTGTTTGGAGAGTGAGGCGTAAAGTCTCGCAAATAAAAAAGACTGTCTCATTTTCTATTTGAGACAGTCTTGTATAAATTTCAAGGCCTTTGGAAAAGCCTTTCTTTGGATTTGTTATTTTACAGCTTCTGCAATTTTAGCTTGAAGTTCTTCTCCGTGCAGACCGCGAGCAATAATCTTACCGCTACCGTCGATCAATACAGTGTGAGGAATGCTGTTTACAGCATAAAGCTGTGCACCTTCACTTTGCCAGAATTTCAGGTCGGACATTTGCGGCCAAGTCATGTCTAGCTTCTTGATTGCTTCTTTCCATACAGCACCATCCTGATCGAGAGATACACCTACGATTTCGAAGTTTTTGCCTTTGTACTTAGCGTATGTTTCTACCAGGTTAGGCATTTCGCGACGGCAAGGACCGCACCAGCTAGCCCAGAAGTCAACCAATACTACTTTTCCTTTGCCTACATAATCAGACAATTTCACTGTCTTTCCTTCCGGAGTCTGCATTTCGAAATCAACAAATTGAGTACCTACAGCAGTCTTTTTCTGCTTGTCAGTCATCTCTTTGATTCTTACGATTGTTTCGTCATTCTGGAAATTAGCAGGAATTTGTTGCAACAAAGCCTCATTTTCGTCCGTAGAGTTATTGTAGAAAGTTTGTTTAAACAAGAATACTCCAACCGGGTTGGTGATATTCTTTTGTACGCCTTCTTTGATTGCTTTGTCATATTGTTCTTCCAGCTGAGCACCTTCTTTTTGTTTGGCCTCTTTCTGCTCATCACTTAAAGATGTATTACCCATTGCCTCATAAATGGCATTCATTTTTTTGCTGATGTCATTGATTTGAGCTCTGATTTCCTGGTATGCATCGTTGTTGGGAGTACCGGTAACAGCGTCATTATCCTTGGTCAGGGCAACGTTGATTTTTCCGTTTTCCAGGAAGAAGTCGATCATCAACGGTTCTCCGTTCACTTCACAAGTGACATAACGGCTAACCACAGAATCTTGTGTGCCTTCAAAGGTAAAAGTACCTTTGGTGATAACGGCTGTATCTAGTTTGGTCAGATTTCTACCATTGGCTTCCTGAAGATAAACGGTGTCACCATCGCTTGCACCTTCTACTGTACCTGTAATAGTGTATCCGGCTTTGTTTCCGCCAGTACAAGCTACCATGCTTAACGCTGCCGTTGCAATAACTAAATAAGTAAACTTTTTCATGCTTTTGTAAAATTGGTGAATAAATATTTATGCAAAGATAGATTTTTTTTCTGTCGGGCATCGAAAAACACTGTTATATTAGATTAACACGTAGGTGGAAACCGCAGAAATGTGTACCTTTGCAGCCCAAACTTTAGTATGAATATGCAAGAAGATAAATCCATCATTGAGGTGAGCCATGTCTCGAAGTATTTTGGCGAGAAAACAGCATTGGATGATGTGACTCTGAACGTGAAAAAGGGCGAGTTTGTGACTATCCTTGGTCCTTCCGGTTGCGGTAAAACCACGTTGTTGCGTCTCATTGCTGGTTTTCAGACAGCTTCGGAAGGCGAAATCCGAATTTCGGGGATGGAAATAACACAAACTCCTCCCCATAAGCGTCCGGTGAATACGGTATTCCAGAAATATGCCTTGTTCCCGCACTTGAATGTGTATGATAATATCGCTTTCGGCCTGAAACTGAAAAAAACACCGAAACAGACCATTGAGAAGAAGGTGAAAGCTGCTTTGAAAATGGTAGGCATGACGGATTATGAATACCGCGATGTGGATTCTCTTTCCGGTGGTCAGCAACAACGTGTAGCTATTGCCCGCGCCATCGTGAATGAGCCGGAAGTGTTGTTGTTGGATGAACCGCTGGCAGCGCTCGATCTGAAAATGCGTAAGGATATGCAAATGGAGCTCAAAGAAATGCATAAATCTTTGGGAATCACGTTTGTGTACGTCACTCACGATCAGGAGGAGGCACTTACGTTAAGTGACACGATTGTCGTGATGAGTGAAGGAAAGATTCAGCAGATCGGTACGCCGATTGATATTTATAATGAACCTATCAATGCTTTTGTTGCGGACTTTATCGGAGAAAGCAATATCCTCAACGGTACCATGATTCATGATAAACTCGTACGTTTTTGCGGTACGGAGTTTGAATGTGTGGATGAAGGATTTGGCGAGAATGTTCCGGTGGACGTAGTCATTCGTCCGGAGGATCTTTATATTTTCCCCGTTTCGGAAATGGCACAGTTAGTAGGAGTGGTAGAGACTTCTATTTTTAAAGGAGTGCATTATGAAATGACGGTGTTGTGCGGCGGATATGAATTCTTGGTGCAGGATTACCATCATTTTGAAGTAGGGGCTGAAGTCGGTCTGTTGGTGAAGCCTTTCGATATTCATATTATGAAGAAAGAGCGTGTTTGCAATACATTCGAAGGAAAATTGCTGGATGCTACTCATGTGGAATTCCTGGGCTGTAACTTTGAATGTGTTCCGGTGGAAGGAATCGCTTTCGATACGGATGTCAAAGTGGAAGTAGACTTTGAAAAAGTGATTCTTCAGGATAATGAAGAAGACGGAACGCTGACGGGCGAGGTGAAATTCATCCTTTACAAGGGTGACCATTATCATCTGACTGTATTGTCAGATTGGGACGAGAATGTATTTGTAGATACGAACGATGTATGGGATGACGGTGACCGTGTAGGTATTACCATCCCTCCAGATGCTATTCGTATAGTTAAAATAACCGATTAACAGGAAAGGAAGTGAATAAGAGGTTTATAGTCTTTTTGTCATCACGTAAGAGTTGGACTCTCCCTTACATTATTTTTTCGGCGATCTTTGTGATTATACCGTTGTTCTTAATTGTCGTATATGCCTTTACCGATGATAGCGGCCATTTGACACTCGCCAATTTTCAGAAGTTCTTCGAACATCCCGAAGCAATCAATACCTTTGTCTATTCGATTGGTATTGCCATTATTACCACCCTTGTTTGTATTTTATTGGGTTATCCTGCTGCCTGGATATTGAGTAACAGCAAGCTGAACCGTTCCAAGACGATGGTCGTACTGTTTATTTTGCCGATGTGGGTAAATATTCTGGTGCGTACCCTTGCCACTGTTGCCTTATTCGACTTTTTCAGTGTGCCGTTGGGCGAGGGAGCGTTGATATTCGGTATGGTATACAACTTTATCCCTTTCATGATTTATCCTATCTACAATACTTTGCAGAAGATGGATCATAGCTATATCGAGGCGGCGCAAGACTTGGGAGCCAATCCTGTGCAAGTCTTTCTGAAAGCAGTCCTTCCGCTTTCCATGCCGGGGGTGATGAGTGGTATCATGATGGTGTTCATGCCGACTATATCGACATTTGCCATTGCCGAGTTGCTGACGATGAATAACATCAAACTCTTTGGTACGACGATTCAGGAAAATATCAATAACAGTATGTGGAACTATGGAGCGGCACTTTCGCTCATTATGTTGCTATTGATAGCTGCTACTTCCCTGTTCAGCACCGATGATAAGGAAAACTCAAATGAAGGAGGCGGGCTATGGTAAAGAAGATATTTGCACAGACTTATTTGTGGATATTGCTGCTCTTGCTTTATTCTCCGATCGTGATTATTGTGATCTACTCATTTACAGAGGCGAAAGTGTTGGGTAACTGGACGGGATTTTCTACCAAACTTTATTCTTCGTTATTCACTACCGGTGCTCATCATTCTTTGATGAATGCATTGATTAATACGATCACTATCGCTCTACTGGCTGCAACAGCATCTACGTTATTAGGAAGCATCGCTGCTATCGGTATATTCAATCTGAAAGCCCGTTCACGCAAAGCGATCGGATTTGTGAACAGCATTCCTATTCTGAATGGTGATATTATCACCGGTATATCCTTGTTCCTTTTGTTTGTATCTCTGGGGATCACACAAGGCTACACAACCGTAGTGCTTGCTCATATTACTTTTTGTACCCCGTACGTTGTTTTAAGTGTATTGCCCCGTTTGAAGCAGATGAATCCGAATATTTATGAAGCTGCCCTCGATTTAGGAGCTACTCCTATGCAGGCCTTGTGGAAAGTCATAATTCCGGAGATTCGTCCGGGAATGATTAGCGGCTTTATGCTTGCACTGACACTATCCATTGATGATTTTGCCGTAACTGTATTCACTATCGGTAATCAAGGTTTGGAAACGCTTTCTACTTATATCTACGCCGATGCCCGCAAGGGAGGTTTGACCCCGGAACTTCGCCCGCTTTCGGCTATCATTTTTGTCGTGGTACTGGCGTTATTGGTTGTAATCAATTACCGGGCAGGAAAAACGAAGAAAAAAGATTAATAGACTATCAAATGTGCTACTACGTAAATAATATGAAAAGAATAATTCCTGCTATCCTGCTCTTATTGGCTTTGACCGGGTGTTATAATTCCGGTGAACCTCGTGAGCGGGTTCTTAAAATCTACAACTGGGCGGATTACATCGGCGAAGGTGTGCTTGAGGATTTCCAGGCATATTATAAAGAACAGACCGGTGAGAATATCCGTATCGTTTACCAGACATTCGATATCAACGAAATCATGTTGACGAAAATTGAAAAGGGGCATGAAGATTTTGATGTTGTTTGTCCTTCGGAATACATCATCGAGCGTATGCTGAAGAAGCATTTGTTGCTACCTATCGACACGAATTTCGCACATTCTCCCAATTACATGAATAATGTGGCTCCATTTATTCGTAAGCAGATTAATAAATTGAGTCAGCCGGGTGAAAAAGCCAGCCGCTATGCTGTATGTTATATGTGGGGGACGGCAGGTATTCTGTATAACCGGGCTTATGTGCCCGATTCGGTAGCCCTGTCCTGGGATTGCCTTTGGAATAAAAAGTATGCCGGAAAGATCCTGATGAAGGATAGTTATCGTGATGCTTATGGAACAGCCGTGATTTATGCGCATGCAAAGGAACTGAAGGAGGGAACGGTAACAGTGGAAGAGTTGATGAACGACTATTCTCCACGTGCGATGGAGTTGGCTGAAAAATACTTAAAAGCCTTGAAACCGAACATTGCTGGCTGGGAAGCGGACTTTGGCAAGGAAATGATGACGAAAAATAAAGCTTGGCTGAATATGACTTGGAGCGGTGATGCAATCTGGGCGATTGAAGAGGCCAATGCGGTAGGAGTGGATTTGGATTATGAAGTTCCCGAAGAAGGAAGTAATATTTGGTATGATGGTTGGGTGATCCCGAAATATGCCAGGAATCCGGAAGCGGCCAGTTATTTTATCAACTTTATGTGTCGTCCGGATATAGCCTTGCGGAATATGGATTTCTGCGGATATGTAAGTTCCATAGCTACTCCCGAAATACTGGAAGAGAAGATAGACACCACTCTTCATTATTATTCCGATTTAAGTTACTTTTTCGGACCGGGTGCAGACAGCGTGCAGATTGATAAAATACAATATCCGGATCGTAAGGTGGTGGAACGATGTGCCATGATTCGTGATTTTGGCGATAAGACAAAAGAAGTTCTTGATATTTGGTCGCGTATTAAAGGAGATAATTTGGGAGTGGGTATCACTATTCTTATTTTCGTCGTTGTTGCATTGATGAGTGGTTGGATGATTTATAAGAAGTGGCAGCGTTATAATCGTCAGAAACAACAAAGACGTAGAAGCAGAAGGAAAAAGGTCAGGAGGAATTAGTGTTTCTCCGGATTGCAAACAAAAAATAAATTAGGTGGAAAATAAAAGCGGTATCTACGGTAAGAAATAAGAAGCACGGTGAACAGAATGCTGATGGCAGGATGTTCGCCGTGCTTGGTATTTATCGTCTTTTCATTTCTCGGAGAATGTCCTTGGTGTCCTTATCTACCCGGAATGACTCAATTGTTTTTTGCAGTGCCTTGTTGTAAGTCCAGTTATCCAGTGTGCTATGTTTCAGATACTCCATTGTCTTTTGGGGAAATTTGATAAAACACAATGATATCATCCATGCCATAGCCATGCGTGCATAATATGCATCATGATTGAATGAGTCGGCATATTTCAGTAACGAATCGATATGCGCGTCATCTACATAATGGAAAAGCATCACAATTCCGAAACGTATTTCAAATTCTTTAGAGGATTTCAGATAGGGTTGGATAAATTGCCATACGTTTTCTTTTCCTTTTTTCACAGAAGTTTTCAGTTCACTGCAGAATATGTCGCATACAGCCCAATTATCTATACGGGGAATGAACATCGTTACGTATTTCATTTGTTCTTCAAGTTCCATTTTTGCCAGTCCGATAATCATTCCCTGAAGCATTGTTTCTTCATAATAAATCGTATCGGTTGATTCGACAAATGTACGCCAGTCTTCTTTCTTAATAATTTCTTTGGCCATTGTCCGCAGTTGGGGGATGCGTACGCCGAGAATGTTGTTTGCTCCCGGGAGGAGGGAAGAATGAAATTCCTGATATTTGGAATCTGCTAATGTTTGTAATTCTTTCCGGATATTTTCAGTTGTAGTCATTTTCATATCGTTGGTTATTTCACAAAGGTATAAAAAAAGAGTATGCGCGCTGTGTGCAGGCATACTCTTTTTGGAGGTAATTCCCATCATAATGAAAATACGTTGGGAAAGTTTATCCGATCAGTTACTTTTTGACCATGTCGAAACTGAATGTGGTAACCGAAAAGTTTTCAAGCGGCTCTCCTTCTACTTCCACTTGGGTGGCTTTGATTACAAAGGTGAGTTTTTTATCTTTATATGTATATTGACCCTTTTCTTCCGCTTCTATAGTTACTTTTACAGTAATTTGAGGAGCTTCCTCTCCCTCTGTTTGTACTTGGGTAGGGATCGTGTATTTTATTTCCAAAGGTTCAGGTTTTAATTGAAGTAGAATGGAGCCTTTGCTATCATCATTAAAGGCTGCAGTATAAGGAATGTTGTAATTGATATCACCCAAAGTCTCAATGATAATTTCGCCTATTTCTTCACCGACAATACTTTTAATCAGATCGTCAACCGGAAGTTTTTTTATCATAATCTGATTGTCTTTTACTTCAGCGGTAACTGTGGCTCCTTGCGGCTGTTCTTCTTTGAAGGAATAGTTTTGTGGATTGACGGATGGAGCAGTTTCTGTCAGCATATTACCGGAATAATTACCTTCCACATCTTTAAGTGAATATACGGGAATATCAGAATCGTTATCACTACTACATGCTGTAAAAGTGGCTATCAGGCCTAATGACATTACTAAGAAAGCAAAACGATTAAAACAACAAGCTTTTTTTATTTCAGTTATAATTTTCATACTGTTTTAAATTAGATTATTAATTTCAAAATTAAGGTGTACGTACATAAAGTAAATGCCGGTACTTGTGAAATACTGCATAAGGAAATAAAAATAGAATATTTTTTTATATGAGTATTGCCATGAAGATCCCTGTTCATGGTATCTTCAATTATAAAATATTCTTTTTATTTTATAGCTTTTTCGTAATGGACTTGCTTGGAGTTATCCCGAAATACTCTTTGTATTTATGGCGGAAATTCTTAAGATTTTTCAATCCAATCATTTCAGGAATAACCTGGACAGAGTATTTTCCACTCTCCAATAACTCACGTGCTTTTTCCATACGAATACGATAAATAAAATACTTCGGTGCTTCTCCCGTCAGTGCTTTCCATTTATTAAAGAAAGCAGTTCTGCTCATATACAGTTCAGAGGCAATTTCATCTATCGTCAGATTTTCCTTATCTATATTTTTTCTGTCTCTTATACACATCTGACGCTGCCGACGATCGCATAAGT
>OWII01001067.1_pt1 | contig 12324 bp, 8 predicted proteins | sample 1732591 | NCBI WGS metagenome assembly OWII01 (sample SAMN05065732, study PRJEB22554) | human gut metagenome | biome: ENVO:2100002; feature: ENVO:00000062; material: ENVO:00002003 | host: Homo sapiens | place: USA | reverse complement strand
CTCTGTAACCTGCTTTGAATCCATCTTATTATTCTTTAGTTTTTTACTATAACAAAAGGATGTGGTGGTTAGTTTCAGCAACTTATGACGCTTGGGAAGTGTTGTTTTATCAACAAATAGAAGAAACATATGGAAAATGGAGTAATGATGCAGTATTTCGAATGGAATCTGCCGAACGATGGAATGCTGTGGAAACGGCTGAAGGATGACGCCTCGCATTTACATGAGATCGGGATCAGCGCCGTATGGATCCCACCCGCGTACAAAGGCCATGAGCAAGCGGACGAGGGGTATGGAACCTATGATCTATATGATTTGGGGGAGTTCGACCAAAAAGGGACCATACGCACCAAGTATGGAACTAAACAGGAACTTCAAGAAATGATCGAGGAACTTCACCGGAACCAGATTGGCGTATATCTGGATGCCGTGATGAACCATAAGGCGGGAGCCGATTATACCGAGTGGTTTATGGCGCAAGAGGTAGATCCTGGGCAACGGGAAAACGCTACCAGCGAACCCCATGAGATAGAGGGCTGGACCGGCTTCGACTTCCCGGGGCGTGGCAATATGTATTCTAATTTTAAATGGCATTGGTTTCATTTCTCCGGGACGGACTATGATGTGTCCCGCAAGAAGGAAGGTATATTCCAGATTCTGGGAGAGGGAAAACATTGGAGTGAGGGAGTCGATGATGAGAATGGAAATTACGACTATCTCATGTTCGCCGATCTGGATTTCGATAACCCTGAAGTCGTGCGTGAGATGCAGGAATGGGGGATCTGGGTATCGAACGAACTAAACTTGGACGGTATGCGACTCGATGCGATCAAGCATATGAACGACCAGTTTATCAAGCATTTTCTGGAGGCGGTGAGAGCGGATCGGGGAGAGGGTTTCTACGCTGTCGGGGAATATTGGAAAAACGATACCGAATCGTTGGAGGCTTACCTGTCGCAAGTAGAATATAACGTGGATTTGTTTGACGTAGCCTTACATTATAACTTGAATGAGGCTTCCGAGAAAGGTCGTGACTATGATTTACGCGATCTATTAAAAGGGACCTTGGTCGAGATATGCCCGGATCAAGCCGTCACCTTCGTGGATAACCATGATTCCCAGAAAAACAGTTCTTTGGAGTCGCAGGTGAAGGATTGGTTCAAACCTTCCGCCTACGGTTTGATCCTGTTGATGAAGAAAGGGTATCCGTGTATCTTTTATGGGGATTATTATGGCGTAAAAGGGAAGAAATCTCCCCATCGTAAGGTATTGGATATGCTATTGCGTACCCGGAAAGAATATGCGTACGGGGAAGAGGTGGATTATTTTGATCATCCGAACACGATCGGTTTCGTACGCTTGGGAGATCCGGGACATGCTGATTCGGGCTTGGCGGTGGTTATCTCGAACGGGGAAGATGGAGAGAAAACAATGTCTGTGGGGGAGAACCGGAAAGGCGAGGTATGGCATGAGATCACAGGCTCGGTAAAAGATACCGTGACGATTGATGAGGAAGGGAAAGGCTGTTTCCTTGTCAAGGGAGGCAAATTGGCTGTTTGGGGCAAGGTCAAGGCTTAACGGATGCTTTACTTGACCTCGAATTGTATTTTCTTCTGGTTCCCCTCGTTGTCGATGAGGGTAAGGAGATGTTTTCCTTGGCTCACGGAGCAACTGATCTGGTGATTCTCGGTGGTCTCTCCCAGATAGCTTTCGTCCAGATGCCAGTAAATCGTAGCGTCACGGCGGGCGTGGGCGGCCTTGAAGATAAATTTCTCGGACTTTCCGGAGAAGCCTTTCGGAAGGTAGAGAATGGCGTTATGCTCGGGATAGATCAGTTCGATCTGGCGGTTCAGGTCTTGCCCGCAGCCGGGTTTTACCGGAGGGAGCGGGATATAATCGATGTGATAGTTGCGGTAGTAATACTCCTGCGCGGGAGGAAGCACGAACCACGGGCGGCTGATCATCCGGTCGACAGACTCGCAGGAACTATTGACCCTGTACCGTCCGTCCGCCGATAGATGCACGAGCTTATGGTAGGGGCAAATCCCCGTGTTATTGCCGGACAGCGGCATGTATAAGGTGTCCGTTTGCTCGCAGTAGGGCGAGGCTTTATGTCCGCTGTTCCGGCAGATCGCCATGGGAAGCGTCTCATCATAGGGCAGGTCGAACCATTCGCCACCGGGCAATAGGGAAAAGAGATCGAAAAGGACCGGGGCGGCGTTGCCGACACCCGTAAGTCCCGGACGGCCCTCGCCGGAAGCGTTACCTGCCCATACGCCGACGACGTAGCGGGGAGTCGTGCCGATCGCCCAAGCGTCTCGTCCCCCGTAACTCGTCCCGGTCTTCCATGCGATCCGTTTCATCGACTCGAATTGTTGCCAGTCGGCCTCTTCCTCGGGACGGTTCAGAGCAGACATCGCCTCGAACGTGTACCACAGGGCCGCGGAGGAAAGGAGCGCCTTATCGGTGAGCCGGCTATCGGTAAGGGAACGGATAGGTTCCTTCCTCTCCGCCGGAAAGGGAGTCAGCGGATGGATATCCGCCGGATTATAGCGTCCGTTGTAAGTACGGTAATGTTTAAGCACACGAGACATGGAGGCATACATACCGGAAAGATCCCATAAGGTTCCCTCGGCCCCTCCCAAGATCAAGGAGGCCCCGTAATGTTCCTCGGAGAAACGTAAGGTAGTCATTCCCCACGATTTCAGCAAAGACATAAAGCGTCCGGTATTATACTGGGAGAGCATACGTACCAAGGGAACGTTCAAGGAGCGCTCTATGGCGACATGGGCCGGTACCGCCCCGTAGAATGTCTTGTTGTAATTATGGGGGGAGAAGCCATTTATATTCAAGGGCACGTCCGATACCAGCATGGAGGGGAGCAACAGCCCGTCGTGCAGCATACCGGCATACAGGAAGGGCTTGAGGATGCTTCCCGTGCTGCGGGGCGAGGTGATGATATCCACTTGGTTCCCCCGCCGCTCGTCGGCCGGATAGGTAGCGTTTCCGGCGTAGGCCAATACCTCCCCGGTCTCCACGTCCGCTACGATCGCCGCCAGATTATGGATATGGTTGGAACTGTATTCACGGGCATAACGGTTTACGAGGGCCTGTGTCTGCCGTTGCAGGGCTTGGCGGACGGAGGTTTGGATGCGTTGCCCCGGTTGTTCCGCGGCCAGTCTTTCTAACAGGTGAGGGGCATCATTAGGTAAAGGGAGAGGGGCTTCGGGAAGTGGCTCCATGCAGGCCAGCTCGTATTCGGTCTCTTCCAATACACCTTTCTTTTGAAGGGAAGCCAATAAGCGATCCCGCTTCTCCTTCAGTTGTTTCCGGTTTCTCCCGGGGTGGATCAAGGCGGGGGAGTTAGGAAGAACCGCGAGCGTGGCGCTCTCGGCCCACGATAGCTCGGAGGCGCTTCGCCCGAAATAACGCCATGCGGCGGTCTCCAGCCCGATTACGTTTCCCCCGAAGGGAGCGTGCGAGGCATAGAGGTTCAGTATCTCTTGTTTGCTATAGGTGGTTTCCAGAAAGAGCGCCCAGCACATCTCGATCGTTTTCTCGTAGAAGGTCCGGTCTTGGTTCCCTCTCGCTATGCGTGCCAATTGCATGGTCAAGGTACTTCCTCCGCTCACCACACGCCCCGCTTTCCCGTTCAAGCGGATCGCTCGGAAGATGGCGGCGGGGTCTATACCGGGATGGTAAAAGAACCGTTTATCCTCATACGTGAGCAAGCAATCCACGAATTTATCAGGCAAGCTATCCGCCGCCGGGAAACGCCATTGCCCGTCCGGTGCGATACGTGCGCCTAAAAGCTCGCCCTCGGCCGAATATAATAAGGTAGAGCAGGGGGCGGGAAATAATTGCCGGGGCACGATGCCATACAGGATACACCACGCCGTCACGCCGATCCCCAAGAGGGATGCGAGGAGGCGCCATGGCACTCGTCCCGGCCTCGGTAGTAGCGACTTGGATAGATGGCTGAGGCATCTGCCAGTACTCCGTAGGAAGTACTGTAGTACTGTGCGCAAAGTACTGCGGTACTCCTTACGAAGTACTGCGGTACTGTCCGGCTGAGTATTGCGGTACTTTATAAGGAGTACTGCCTCAATCATACCAATTGACACTCTCCTCATAATGATCGAACCTTAGCTCTTCCGTCACTCCGACCCTTCGCAAGGCGTTTAGCACGATCCTTTGCTCTTTAGGTGAGAGTGGAAATTCGCCCCTTCGCCGCTCGAAGTAGGGGTTACGTCCGAAATGGGACATGAGTATCGACATGAATTGCTGGTATTGCGCCGGGAACATCCGGCTCTGCATCCCGGTGAAGCCCCGCGCGTAGGTGACGGGAGCGGAGTCTCGGAAGTAGGGGCAAGCCTCATCTCGGGTACAGAGGGTGGGGTTCAGCAGCCGTAATACGATTGCCGGTTGTTCGATGAGCGGTTGGTAGGCGATCTGGTGCAGGCACTTTCCGGCCCGAGGGCAATCTTGTTGCTGGCAGACGGCGTAGTCGATGGGGATTTCCTTGTGTAGTTTCTTGGTCATGATGTTGCTATTTATGTATTATCGGGATTGAAATCTGTCGGGAACAAGGTCTCGCTATCGAAACGGTCAAAATCCGATTGGAAGAGACGGTCTTGAATGACCCGATACTTCTCGAACTCGGCTTCTGCGAAAGCTTTGGCTAATTCGGCTGTCACCTTGCCGGCGTTGGTCAATAAGTCATTACCTCCGGCTTCGAGTATCAGGTCGATACGTTTTGCCCAGTCTTCCATGGTCATGGGTATATGTCGTTTAGCCATGCGCTCTGCCATATCCAGAACTGCGTTGACTAAATGTCCCATGTCGTCCAACTCCATCTCGTTAAGGTAGTTCTTGGCAATGGCCACATCTGTTTTTACGATCTTCCCTTTAGGCGCATTTTCCCATGTGGTCAGTCCCATATGTTCTTTTTCCGAGTTGGCTCGGTTCACGATTAACTCGGCGGCGGTATGACCGTGTACGGCATAATGTATCTTATTTTGTACCTTTTGGAAAAAGAGGCGGGTGGTTGGTGCGTCACGATTATAGTCAATGGCGGTAGCATAGATATCGGTCAACTTTTGGTAAAAGTGACGCTCGCTTAACCGTATCTCCCGTATCTCGGCTAGTAGATGTTCAAAATAATCTTCACCGATGAAAGAGCCGTTCTCCATACGCTTCTTGTCTATCACATAACCACGGATAGCGAATTGACGGATGACCGATGTGCACCATTGGCGAAATTGTGTAGCACGAACGCTGTTTACACGATAACCGACAGAAATGATCGCATCAAGGTTATAAAACAATGTTTTTCGGGATACTTGCCGTCCGCCCTCGGTTTGAACTACCGAGAAAAACTCGGTAGTTGAATCTTTCCGTAATTCACCGGATGTAAAGATGTTCTTTAGGTGTAATCCGATATTGTCTGTAGAGCAGTCAAACAGGGTAGACATCGCTTTCTGCGTGCACCAGATGGTTTCGTTATGATACATTACCTGTATGCCATCTTCCTTGCCTTCTAGCATGAAGATAAGGAATTCCGCCGTGCTATTTCGAATTTCGAATTTCTTCGCCATATACTTTTCTTTCCTCTTGTTTAGCGACTCCTGTACTTCTTTGGTGGCATACTGGTCGCTCCATATTTAAGACAAATGTACGAAAATTATCAGTTTGTCTGAAAGTATAGGAGAGAAATCCTTCTATTTATGTACATTTGTGGATTAACCATTTAAACATTCATGTGTATGATACGGTCTATCGGTTTATTCTGCGTACTTTGTCTCTTGTCTATCTTGACAAGTTGTCATACGACAAGCTCCACGGATCAAGATCTTCCTCCTTATAATCCGAACGTGGAGGCGTTCACTACCGGGAAGATTTCCCGGTATTCTCCCGTTTACTTGATCTTTAATCAAGAGATCCCGGCGGAGCGGTTAAAGGCGGACCGATTGGGGAAACTCGTGCGCCTCAAGCCCGATGTGCCGGGACGATGGGCTTTCGAGAATAACCGGACGTTGGTATTCAAGCCGGAGAAAGGCTTTGAGCGAAACACCTCTTATCAAGTGAAAGCCGATTTGTCCGAATGGTTTGAGGCACAAGGTAAGGATAAGTGGTTCGCTTTTGGTTTTACCACGCTCCCTTTAGCCCTTCGGGGGAATCTGGAATCGATGGATATCAACAAGAAAAACGAGAATGGGTACGATCTGACCGCCGTGCTTTTCACGCCGGATAAAGAATCTCCGGAGACCGTGGAGTCGTTGGTGGATTTCTCGGAGAAGGTAGACGCTACTTGGCAACACAGCCCGGATGGAAAGAAACATGAGGTGACCTTACTCAATGTCTCCGCCGGTATGGAGGGGGAACGGACACTCAAGCTTTCCGTCTCTTCTAATAAACTAGGCGTGGAAAAGGCCGATGTCGTGACAGTGAGCGTTCCGGATCAGAATGATTTCTCGGTGTACGACGTGACGTATGTGTCCGAGCCGGAGCGTTACGTGGAGGTCGCTTTCACGAAGTTATTGGATGTGGGCCAAGATATGAGAGGCTTGGCCTTTATCGCCGAGAATACGTCGGAGACCGTAACCGTGGACGGAAACAAGCTACGCCTATATCCGGATGCCGATTTGTGGCAAAAGGGCGTGATGAATATCCACCTGAACCAAGGTATCCGCAGTAAGAGCGGCTTGAACCTGAAAGAGGCTGTCGTGCGTCAAATAATCCTAGATGAGCAGAAACCCGGCGTCCGTTTTATCGGGAAAGGAGTGGTCATCCCGCAATCCACGCAATTATCCGTTCCTTTCCAAGCGATTTATTTGCGAGGGGTTACGGTGAGCGTTATCAAGATATTGGAGCAGAATATCGGTCAGTTCCTGCAATCGAACAACTTGGATGAGTCCGGGGAGTTAATGCGTGTCGGACGCTTGATCGCCCGTAAGACGATCTTCTTGGATGAGGAGGGTCTTGACCTGTCCCGGTGGAATACGTTTGCGGTCGATTTAAAGCGGTTGATCGAGCCGGAACCGGGCGCTATCTACCGTCTGGAGCTTTCGTTTGACCGGCCTTTGTCGGCCTATCCTTGCGGGAATGATACGGTGAAGATCTCGAAGGAGCAGATCTTGGCCTCGGACGAGATCCGTTTCAAGGAAGAGTCCGCCCGTTTTGACGAGGGAGCGTATTATTACCGTCAATACGATTGGTCTAGTTATAATTGGAAAGAATGGAACGATCCTTGCTCGGATAGTTATTACTTTAATAAGGTAGAGGGAAAGAATATCTTGGCTACCAATTTGGGACTGGTCGCCTTGATGGGGCAGGATAATGATATGACCGTGTTGGTGCATAACATACAGAGTACGGAGCCGGAGCGAGGAGTTACGGTTACCGCCTATAATTACCAACACCAAGCGTTGGCCTCGGGCACGACCGATGACAAGGGGCAGGTACGGCTGGATCTCTCCTCGGGACGTCCGTTCTACCTGATCGCCTCACAGGGAACCCAACGTTCCTATCTGCGGGTGGATAACGGATCGGCTCTCTCGCTCAGTTCGTTCGATGTATCGGGCGAGGTAGTCCAGAAAGGGATCAAGGGCTTTATTTATGGTGAGCGAGGCGTATGGCGTCCGGGTGATACGTTACATCTGGGCTTTATGCTGAACGACCGGGCGAAGCAATTGCCGGCAGAGCATCCGGTGGTGATGGAGCTGTACAACCCGTTAGGGCAAATGTATGCCCGTAAGACGCAGACCCGTGGCGAGCTGGGGCTTTATGTCTTCGATTTCGTTACCGAGGCGGATGCTCCCACGGGTGCGTGGAATGTGAAGGCGCAAGTGGGTGGGGTCTCTTTCTCGAAGCGCTTACGCATCGAGTCCATCAAGCCGAACCGCCTGAAGATCGCCTTATCCATGCCGGAGAAGACCTTGTTGCGTGGTGAGCCTATGGATGCCCGCCTGCATGTGGAATGGCTGCAAGGAGCTATCGCCCGTAACTTGAAATATGATATACAAGGAACCTTTATCGCTACCCCGACTACCTTCGAGGGCTATAAGGGTTTCTATTTCGACGATCCTTCCCGTGTATTTAATACGGAAGAGAGCAAGTTGATCTCCGGCGTTACCAATGAGCGGGGCGATGCCACGGTACAAGCCCGCTTCGAGCTGGGTTCTACCGCTCCCGGAATGTTGCTGGCAAACCTAGTGACCCGGGTCTATGAGGAATCCGGCGATTTCAGTATCGACGCGGACCGGATGCTTTACTCGCCTTATCGCCGGTATGCTGGTATCAAATCTCCGCAGAAAGATAAGGAACAACTAAATACCGGAGCCAATTATACCTACGAGGTCGCTTCTGTTGATTATTTAGGGAAACCGCAAGCGAATACGGAATTAGACGTGAAAGTATATAAGGTCTATTGGTATTGGTGGTGGGACTCCAACAGTAGCGGTCTGGCCAATTACGTATCGGATTCCTACAATAAGCCGGTAAAGACATTTACCGTCCGTACGGATGGGGACGGCCGGGGTACGTTCCAGCTCTCTTTCCCGGATAAGGAGTGGGGAACGTATTTCATCTCCGTGAAAGATAAGGAGAGCAAGCACTCTACGGGAGTGATGAGTTATTTCGACTGGCCTTATAACGAGGGCCGACGTAACACCGATGGCAGCGAGTCCGCCACGATGCTTAGTTTCAAGACCGATAAGGATAGTTATACGCCCGGCGAGAAGATGGTAGTCACCTTCCCCTCTACGAAAGGAAGCCGTGCGATTATCAGTATAGAGAACGGCGTGCGTGTCCTTTCCTTGACGGAACATACGTGCGAGGATAAACAAACGACCGTGAGACTGGATGTGACGAAAGATATGCAGCCGAACGCTTACGTCTATATCACCCTTTTGCAGCCTCATGGCATCACGAAGAACGATTTGCCGATCCGCTTGTATGGCGTGGTCCCGTTCACGGTAACTTCTCCGGAGAGCCATCTGACTCCGGTTATCCAATCTCCCGCTGAGCTGAAACCGGATGCCTCTTATACCGTCTCCGTCTCCGAGAAGAATGGAAAGGAGATGGCTTATACGCTGGCGATCGTGGATGAGGGCTTGCTGGACCTGACCCGTTTCCGTACGCCGGAGCCTTGGAAGGCGTTTAATGCCCGGGAAGCGTTGGGCGTGAATACATGGGATTTGTATAACTACGTGGTTGGCGCTTATGGCGGCCGTATCGAGCAGTTGTTCAGTATCGGCGGCGACGATGCGCTGAACAAAGGCCCGAAAGCGATCGTGAACCGCTTCAAGCCCGTGGTGCGATTTGACGGCCCGTTCTTGCTGAAGAAGGGGAAGACCGCCCGGCATACCTATCAGATGCCGAATTATAACGGGCGTGTCAAGATCATGGTGGTAGCCGGAAACGGGGAGGCTTATGGACATGCCGATAAGAGCGTGATGGTACGTAAGCCCGTAATGCTGCTAGGAACCTTGCCCCGGGTGATCGGCGTGGGCGAGGAGATGGTAGTACCCGCTACGGTATTCGCTACCGAGGATGGCGTAGGAGCCGTGAATGTATCTATCGCTTGCAGCTCGAATATGGAAGTGGTCGGCGAGGCGACGAGGAGCTTGAGCTTCGAGCGGAAAGGGGATCAGCAAGCCTCGTTCCGTATCCGGGTGAAGAAGAACCCGGGTATCGGGAAGGTAACGATAACCGCTACGGGTAAAGGGGATAAATCCGTTTATGAGACGGAGCTGGAGATCCGTACGGTGCGCCGCCCGCAAGTGAAAGTTACCGCCGCTACCTTGGAGGCCGGCAAGTCTTGGAAAGAGACGGTTGCGATGCCGGGTGCCACGGGTACGAACCAGTTGACCTTAGAAGTGTCGGATATCGCCCCCGTGAACTTATCCTCACGTCTATCTTATTTGTTGGGTTATCCGCACGGATGTCTGGAACAGATCACCTCGAAAGGATTCCCGCAGCTTTATATCTCCTCGTTTACGGATTTGACCCCTCAACAGGCGAAATCCACGGAGGAGGCCGTGAAAGAGGTGATCCGCCGTCTGCGCTCTTACCAGACCGTAGATGGGGCTTTCGCCTATTGGCCGGGTGGAACGAGCAGCAATGGCTGGGGTACGGTTTACGCTACTCATTTCTTGCTGGAAGCCTCGAAGAAAGGCTACTTGGTTCCCGAGGCCATGAAACAAAGCGTATTGAATAATCTACGCCGGGTAGCCCGTAATTGGAAGCCGGCTACCTCTTATTATATGGATTCGGAAGAGACTACCCAAGCCTATCGCCTGTATGTATTGGCTTTGGCCGGGTCGCCGGAGATGGGTGCCATGAACCGCTTGAAAGAGATGAAAGACTTGGCCTCCATGAGTCGCTGGTCGCTAGCTTCCGCCTATGCCTTGGTCGGCCGTGAGGATGTCGCTCAAGACTTGATCAGTAAGACGACGGCTCTTCCTTCCGGTTATTCCGAGTATGACGAGACGTTCGGCAGTGATGTCCGGGATCAATCCATCCAGTTAATGACGCTTTGCTTGTTGGATAAAGGCAAGGAGGCCGCTACTTTGGTGGAAGAATTGTCCAAACAGCTTTCTTCGGATGATTGGTTGAGCACACAATCTACGGCATTCGCTTTAGTTGCCTTGTCGGACTACCTAGCTAAATATCGGGTAGACGGGGTCATGGATTTCACGTACGCTTGTGGCGGAAAGGATGGACAGGTGAAAACAGATAAGAATATATGGTCCGAGACCTTATTGGATAAGGCGGGGACCTCGGCGAGCGTCGAGTTGAAGAACACGGGTAAATCTACGCTCTTCGCCCGTATCATAACCGAGGGAATACCGGAGCAGGGAGAGGAAAAAGCGTATGCGAACGGTGTCTCGTTGGCGGTTAGCTATGTGGACTTGAACGGACGTCCAGTCAATGTCGCCCAATTGGAGCAAGGTACGAATTTCTCCGCCGTGGTTACGGTAAAGAACCCTTCGGCCCGGGGATATAATAATTTGGTATTATCGGAGATCTTCCCTGCCGGATGGGAAATACTGAATACCCGCTTCCTGAATGGAGCTGCTACGGACAGCCTGACCGCCGGAGTGAATTATCAGGATATTCGTGACGACCGTGTTTATAGTTATATAGACCGTCTGCCGGCAGGCAGTCAAGTGACCGTGAAGATCAATCTTTGCGCAGTCTACCCGGGCCGCTTCTACTTGCCTCCGGTGTATTGCGAGGCGATGTACGATTATTTAATCCGTGCGAATACCGCGGGACAAGAAGTTACCGTATTCTAATTTCGTGGGGGGCGGGCAGACCCCGCCCTTATATTTTTTCGAAATTTATTGGATTTATAGTTGTATGCTCGAATAAAACCATTACATTCGCAGCATATTTGAGATTGATTTAAGTTAGTATTAGAAAGTATTTGCTCACAACTTGATTTGTTAGGTAAACTTTTTTAGTCGACATACTCAGCTCAATTAACCATTTAATTAAAGTTTACAAAATGAATCTTTACATTTCAAATCTAAGTTACAACATCTCTGATGAGGACTTAAGACAGTTATTTGCTGATTACGGTGAGATTACTTCAGCAAAAGTTATTATGGATAGAGAAACCGGCCGTTCAAGAGGCTTCGGTTTCGTTGAGCTGAGCGATGATGAGCTAGCTAAAAAGGCTATCGAGGAGTTAAACCAAGCAAGTTATGACGGCAAAGTCATCAATATAACAGAAGCCAGACCTAGAGAGGATAGAGGCGACAGAGGTGGTCGTTTCAATAACAACAGAGGTGGCGGTTACGGTTCCAACAGAGGCGGTGGCTATGGCTCTAACAGAGGTGGCGGTTATGGTTCTAACCGGGATGGTGGAAGATATTAATTCTATCTAGATAAAAAGGAAAGAGCGATCAGAGATGGTCGCTCTTTTTTATTTCAAGCGCATAAGCTCGTCCTCTGTCTGTCGTGATCTTTAGGTTACTGTTTTCCTCCACTAAAGGCCGTAGCCTTCGGATCAAGGTGTTCAAGGTCTCGTCGGCGTTGATCTTTCCCGGCCATAAGCTCTCGCAGATATCCGAGCGGTTCAAGATATGCGTAGGCGATAGGAAAAACATCTCCATCAAGGCATATTGCTGAGGGGTGAGTTTTAGTTTCTCCTCATTCTCCTTATAGAAGGAGGCGGTCTCGCAAGAAAGGTTCAAATTACCGAAAGAGATGGTCTTTCCCGGATGGATAGGCTGAGGCATTATCAACTCCTTTCTATAACGTCTGTCTCTTATACACATCTCCGCGCCCACGAGACGCGTAGTACTCTCGTATGCC
>OWII01001051.1_pt1 | contig 12433 bp, 5 predicted proteins | sample 1732591 | NCBI WGS metagenome assembly OWII01 (sample SAMN05065732, study PRJEB22554) | human gut metagenome | biome: ENVO:2100002; feature: ENVO:00000062; material: ENVO:00002003 | host: Homo sapiens | place: USA | reverse complement strand
GCAGCGTCAGATGTGTATAAGAGACAGATACTATATAATTACCATTATTATCTGTAGTCTTCAGACGACCAGTAGCAGGATCAAGAGGCAAACCATCAAACAATTCGACCCAATCTAACGTTACATTGTAACGATCACCATATGTGGTAGTCATACGAGGCGGACAATATACAGCATCAAAGCTATGTACATAATCATTCTTACTGTACTGACGGATAAATATAGATTCACTGCTATTGTCTGCATTCATGAAAATCTCACGAAAATTTGCTTCCAGATCCGAATTATTCTGATACAATTTATATCCTCCTTCTTCCACTATCAAAGAAGCTTTATAGGCTTGAGTGAAATAATCATTTGCCCTACTTTCCGGTACTCCACAAAGCATTTTGCCCGTCTCTGATCCTGTATAATTATATGTCTTCCCGTAACGTGCAACAGAACCTGCATATAAGGCAACACGTGATTTAAATGCAGCCGCTACATATTTATTATTACCACGTCCGGCTACTTTATCTTTACCTAGATGTTCAATAGCATAATCCAAATCTTCCAGGATAAAATCAATACATTCTTCGTGGCTACTACGAGCTACCCACAATTCGTCCTCATTACCAGTCATATTCTGAGGCTCTTTCAAAATAGGAACACCACCATAACGCTTAACCATGGCAAAATATACATAGGCACGAACAAACCTTGCTTCTGCAATCCATGATTCAGCACCATCTAGTTTTCCAACATAAGCAGGAAGATTGTTAATCAATTCATTGGCTTGTCTAATGGTTTTATATCCCATACTCCAGTATCCTTTTTGAGGAGTATAAATACCTACATTATTACGATTGACCGTTTCACCGGTACTAATCATATCCCAAATAATGCAATTCCAATTAAAGAAACCATTATACTCACCATCATTTGACATGTTAAAGTCTTCCATTGGAAGCTGGCTGTACAAACCGGACATATAGGCAGTAATGCCACCTTCATTATAAATATCCTCTCCGGAAAGAATGTTTTTAGGAGGAATATCCAAATCCACACAACCGGCAAACATGCCGCTTAAAGCAGCACACATCAATATATTTCTCAATTTTCTCATACGATAATCTCCTTTTACTTAAAATGTAATACTTGCTCCAAAATTATACGTCCTATTCAGCGGATACATATATCCATAGAGTTCCGTCGGTCTTTCCGGATCAACGCCTTTTACGCCAGTCAAAGTGAACAGATTATATCCATTCATATAAACCCTCAGGCTCTTAACGCCTACTGGAGCCAACCAATGTTTTGGCAGTGTATAACCAATTTCAGCTGTCTTCAAGCGCAGATATGTACCTTTCTGAATGGCAAACTCAGAATTCTGATCAGGTGTTGTTCCACCATATGAGTAGTAGCCTGAAATCCATTGACAAGAAGGATCATAAGGATCTTGTTTTGGATCAACAGGACGCCATCTATCCAAAAACATATCCAATGCATTACCATCAAACTGTAAAGGGGCTGACAGCTGCTCACCATAAGAAACATAGGACATAGCAGACCCTTGGAATGTCATACTTACATCAAAACCTTTCCACTGAGCAGACAAAGTCAAGCCAAAGTTCATTAACGGATAGTTCTTCTTATCTTGGAAATCAGCAGCAGAAGCATTTGTTGTTGTAGCAATAGGATACTTATCCATATCATCTATAGTACCATCACCATTCCAGTCTTCGTAGATATAATCACCTGGCAAAGTAGCATTTCCTGCAAAAATAGGAGAATTAATAATCTGGTCCCAAGAAGTGTAACGTCCACCGTCTCCATATCCAAACCAAATATCATTATAACGGTCTGTCAGGTTATTTCTCCAGTTATCGTATGAATTTCCAGATGGGGTACGCTCTTTATAACGCCACATAGAACGGGTGATAGCCATGTTTCCTGTTACGCTATATCCAACTTCTCCAATACGATTATGATGCCTAAGTTCTAATTCAAATCCTCTCGTCCGATCGCTTTCCAAATTTTCTTTGGGCATCGAAGCGCCAAAAGTACCAGGAACAGCAACAATCCGATTAGCCATCAATCCATCACGATCACGTTGAAAAAGATCAAAAGAAACGCCCAACAGACCATTCCATAAGTCAGCATCCACACCAACATTCAGTGTCTTAACAGTATACCAAGTTATATCCGGATTGGCAACCGCTCTGAATCCAAGAGAATTAATAAAGGAACCACCAAAGAAATATCCTTTAGGAGGTTTGTTGAACGTAGCACCCTCTGTGTTTGGATAATTATATCCTGAAATAAACTGATAATCAGCTACCGAGTCATCTCCCATCTTACCGTAAGAAGCGCGCAGTTTCAAATTATTGACAAAAGGAAGTGCCTCCTTTACAAAGTCCTCTTCACTCATGCGCCACCCTAAAGAAGCGCTGGGAAAAAATCCCCAACGGCTGTGTGATGGGAATTTAGAAGAACCATCGTAACGAAAAGCAAATTCAGCCAAATAGCGCCCTTTATAATCATAATTAAAACGGCCAACCAATGCCTTAGAAGCACTTTCTGTCAATCCATCTGCATTGGATGTACCAAGCTGATTAGTCGAATTACCGGCAAACAAATAAGGCAGAGGTATAGAGAACTCACGAGAAGCACGAATATTATCACCCACACTGTGTCCCTCTTCATACAACAGTAAACCGGATACATGATGGTCAGTAGCGAAAGTATTATCATAACTTACAGAAGCCTGCCATAGAGTTGACCAAGAATTCCCATAGTAACGTTCCAATTTGGTAGGACTCTGTTTGGGATAAGCAGAATAAGTTTCACTTGCTTCATCGTAAGTATATTCATTATATTCTTTCTGAAAAATAGAATTATCAGCTATAGAAGTATCGTAACTGAACAACCCTTTCACTTTCAATCCTTTTACAAATGGAACCACATATTCCAATTCCATACTGGATTGAAAAATTTTATTGGTATTTTTGTTATAACCAGATACATCAGGATCTGTCGAAGCCAAAAGGTTTAACTGGTCAGTTGACATCTTTTGGTAATACCCCGGAGTGTCATTAGCATAAAGTTTTTCATTAGGACTGGCGCGCCAAAGAGCTTTATAAACCTCCCATGTAGACAAATATTGACGCTCTTTATTGTCAATAATGCCATTCATTTTAACAGAAGCTTTCAAATTCTTGGCAACCTCAGCATTCAAATTCATACGAAGATTGTAACGATCATAATTCAAAGCTTTCGACTTAAAGAAACCTTCTTGATCGGTATAGCCGAAATTGATATAATAATCCATTTTCTCACTACCACCACTCAATGAAACATTATGCTGTTGTTGAGGGGCTGTATTACGGATGACAGCTCCATACCAATCTGTAGATTTCAAAGTTCCATTCAAATAAGCTCCTATCTGCTCATCGGAATAAGTCAATTGTGGGTTTGTCAGATTACGCATAGACTTTTCATTAAACAAAGTCATACGTTCGACTGCTCCTACTGGCTCAAGCATTTCGGCAGGAGTCTGAATACCATAATACATGTTGTATTCAATTTTCGGTTTATTTTTCTCTCCTTTTTTGGTTGTAACCAACACTACACCATTAGCAGCACGCACACCATAAATAGCAGCCGAAGCATCTTTCAACACAGATATTGATTCAATTTCATTAGGATCCATACGCTGTAAATCACCACGAGGGATACCATCAACAACAATTAATGGAGAACCAAAACCACGAATATCAAATTGATTTGTAAATTCACCAGGTTCTGATGTTTTCTGAATCACACGTACCCCAGGCACCTTACCTGTCAACATATTTTGAGCATTCTGGCTCTTTGTTGCAGCCAGTTCTTCATTAGTAATAGCAGATACAGCACCTGTCAGGTTCACCTTTTTCTGAGTACCATATCCAACAACCACTACTTCATCTAACTGTTCGGCATCTTCCTTTAAAACAATCCTATAATTGGTATTCTTATCTACATTTACTTTTTTGTTTACATAACCTATATAAGAAACTTCCAAGATTGCTCCTTCAGTAACTGTAAGAGTAAAGTTTCCATCAATATCAGTTATAGTACCTAACGATTTATTGCCAACCACTGTCACATTGGCACCAATAATAGCCTCACCCAATTCATCAACAACTTGTCCAGATATATTTCGGGAAGTTTGTGCATACATCGGAGTGAGCACCATCAAGAACAGTATTAATATATACCCGAAGGAATATTTACTACCTTTCATAAAACTAAACTTGCTTTTTATGCGTTTCATAATCTCACTTTTAAAATTGTTTTTCATAAAATAACGTATCCTCTCAAAAAAATAGGTAGGAAGGATAAGCTTCTGTTAACTTGTATTTTTCATTTTCATTTATATATTAAAAAGGTTAATTCTACAAAAATGTTATCCTAAAACAATCTTAAACCTTATATATCGTTACCTCTATTCGCATTTATTTCGATAATGCAAAATTATATATCAAAAATTAAAAATTAAGTCATATCACACTTAGCTAACGCTTAATTTCAAATTAACCAAAGGAATTAAGTTCCTTTATTTCAAAAGATGCAGATATTCCACTAAACCACATATAAATCATGCAGTTAAGCCCTAGTAAAGAATACTGCAATAAGTACATCTGTTTTAAAATCCATCTATTCCATCCTTATGAGCATGTCAACTTAAGAATACCAAGAGACTCACTTCAATACAAGCTTTATTTCTTCCCCTGTATACCTCACTCTCGTAGCCACATTCTTGCCATTAAGCTTAACGCAAATTTCCCTATCTTCTGTTGTATAAGTACCTAGCTTTTTACCAATTACCAGTTCTTTGGTACAATCATTCCATTTAAAAGGAATAACATTATACTTACCTTCTTTATATTCTATAGTTTCACCATCATCTTCATATAAATTAAAAATAGCATCTTCACCTGTAAACACATGAATTTCAAGTGGAATATCAGTATTGATATTCTTTTCTACAGACATATAATAAGGAATAATAGAGCCCGCCTTTACAAACAAAGGCATTGTGCTCAAAGAGGCCTCTGCCATAACTGTGATGCCTCCTTGATATTTCTTTCCGGTCCAAAAATCAAACCAAGTATGTCCTTCCGGTAAATACACAGAACGCGAAGTAGCTCCTGCCTCTAAAATAGGACAAACTAAAAGAGCAGGACCATACATAAATTGATCTTTACAATCCAGCACTTTTTCATCCTGAGGAAAATCAAAAGCGAGTAAACGCATAGGAGTATAATGTTCACGAGTTACTCTATCAGACAAAGTATAAATATAGGGAAGAAGTCTATAGCGTAACTTAATGAAATCGGTACATATACGTTGTACCTCAGGACCATATGCCCATAACTCATTCGGAGCTTTCGTATCTCCCGGATAACGACGTCCATGAGCACGAAAAATCGGACAGAATGTTCCATATTGGAACCAGCGTATAAACAATTCTTGATAATCCTTTTTAGAGGGATCTCCTCCCGAATAACCACCAATATCCGTAGTCCAATAAGGAATTCCGGTTGCTGTAAAGTTCAGACCTGCTGCAACTTGTTTTTGAAGTTCCTCAAATGTTGTTGGAATATCCCCAGACCATACTGCAGTTCCCCACTTTTGCTGAGAAGCCCACGCACAACGAGTCAACATATAAGGACGAAGATTTGGACGAGCTTTTGTTATTCCATCATAAAAATGAGACGCATGCACCAATGGATATATATTCCGCACTCTACGAGCCTCTCCTGCATACGTACGAAGTGGTAAAAATGAAGCTATATGATCCGGTTCCGGTCCATCCAAAAACCAACCATCAATATTCAAGTCTACTAAAGGAACTACTTTATCCCAATACATTTTGGCTGCTCCCGGATTAAAAGTATCATATATATAGCCATCAATGGCTCTGGCTCCTTCCAAAATATATCCTCTTTCTGACATTTCATTGTAATTAGGAATACCAGGTTTAAAACTAGGCCACATTGTCAAGACAACTTTCAAATCATACATATTATGAAGACTATCTACCATTGCGGGAACATCCGGAAAAATAGTCTCATCAAATTTATGCGAACCGGTTCCATATTTACCCCAATAATGATAGTCTATAAAAATGGTGCTTGCCGGAATGTTTTCTTCCTTCATTCTCTTGGCCACCTCCATCACTTCTTTTTGTGTTGCATAACGATTACGGCTCTGATGATAGCCTAAAGCCCAAGCTGGTAACATTGGAGCAACTCCTGTCAAAGAACGATAGGCTGCTACCAACTTATCCATTCCATCACCAACAAAAAGATAATAATTAACAATCCTACCATAATCTGAAACAAAACTCATACCTGCATTATTATCTGCATATATAGTTCGGGAAGGATTGTCCCAAAACAGTCCCCATTTTCCTGTAGAATAAATAACCGGTACTGCAGCTTGGGTATTAAACTGAACTAATTCTCGTTTAGCATTTCGCAAATTCATCAAATTATCTCTAAACTGTCCTAATCCGTATAACGCTTCTTCATCTTGTAACTGAAATCTACAATATGCACTTACAGAATCTCCATGCACATTCATTCTTGCTTTTTCCGGCCATTCTTTCAACAAAAGTTTTCCGGATTTATCAAGAAGGCTAATATAACCAGCTTTTTTATTCACCGTTACGGAGAAACAAGAAGAACGTAATATAATTTCTCTTCGAGTATCTTCTACATCAAACTCGGCAATATCAGGCTGTTGCGTGACGGCAAAACTCTTATTATTTTCAATCTCCAGTTCCGAACCAAACATCACATGCACACTCCCAATATCATAAGGTTGTAAAAATAAAGTTCCACCTGAAGTCTGAACCCACAAAGCTTGCTTTTCTTTTTTCCAAGACAGTACAGTCTGCGCCTGCCCTTCCTTCTCTACAACTTGCAGCTTATTAGGACGCACCACATCGTGATAATTTGTACCTATGAAAACATCACTAACCATTCCTTTACTTCCCTTTTCTGCCAAAATCCTAATACGATTAAAATCAAAGTCACCAGATAAAACAGATACAGCATTTTCCAAATCAGGCACAGCAGCTGCCGTCGGACTATAAAAGATATATGCCCTATCTGTCTTTTCAGAGTAATCAATACGCACAACTATCAATTGCGGAGTCTGAGATACCCCTGCTTCAACTAATATTTTTTTATCATTATCTTTTTCAAAAGATAAACCCAAATGAGAATTTCCTTTTTCTTTCAATGCTAAAAAACTACACCAAATAGTTTTATTTTTATTTGCATCATTCAATTGTACATCTTTATATATACTTATATCTTGCAAAGAAGCATCCATATGCCAACACCTCTCCGGCACAGTAATCGTTGGCATATTCAGCCCCCCCTTGCTTTCTTTTGCAACAGTTACATCTCCTTTCCAAGGACTTTTAAAGAAAACATATTTCTGTGCATTTACAACAGAAAACGAATAAAATAAAAGACTGATAATTAAAATAATATTTTTCATAATAGATCATTAATTATATTTACAAACAACTCCATTCTCCATAAGAGAAATATATCCCAATAATGCACCCCAATGATAGAATTTATCACTTCTTACAACATCATCCCCTATACCAGTAAGAGCATTATAATTTTCAAAAACATAACCATGTGATAACCAAGACTTCAATAACAAATTCTTAGATTTTTCAGCAAAAAGGCGTTTCACTTCCCGAAACTCATAGTTATTCAGCCCCATATAAACCAAAAAATTCAATGGAGCCCATATACGTCCCCTCCAATACTCATTATCCTTAAAAGCCGGATCATTTTTCGGAACAGATGGAATCACATACTTTCCCCAAAATTCATTAGTATTCAATAAATGCTCTTTTACCATTCGTTCAGCTTGATTTTGTGTAGGTGCTTTTGCCAACAATGGATAAAAGCAAGTAGGCGAGGTACGATAATTAAAATCCATGGTCCTAGTAGAACGATTGTAATAAAAACCTGTCTTTTCATCCCATAAGCCTTTCAAATTAGCACGATAATAATCCGCACGCTCCCTAAGCTCCATAGCATCTTTCTTATAATTAAGTTCCTCTGCTATCAATGCCAAATAATCACAATCCATTACATACAATGAAGATATACCCACATCCTGTTGCTCCAATAAGTGTTTCTGCTTATTAAAAGATACTCCATCATACATAGGTGAATTGTCCAGGCCCGACTCCAAAACAGCTCCATAATGACAATTCGTATCAAATTCAGATCTAAAATAAGTAACCTTTTCATAAGGGTTACTTCCCAAACATAATAGACCTTTATCCTCCCTATTCTTACTCCACCAACGATTCCAAGTCAACAATTCTTTATAAAGTAACTCCAAAAACCACTTCTCTTTATATTGTTTGTACAACATCCAAACAACCAAAGAACCGACAGGTGGCTGAGAGCGGTCTCTTGATTTAAAGCCATTACTATAAAAGCAATTGGGTATAAAACCACATTCAGTTATTGCTTTGGTTATCTCCACAGCATTTGCATAAGCCAATTCCTTACTACCAACAGCCAGCATCATCGCTGCAAAATAAGTATCCCAACAAAACAACGTAAAACCACCGAAATCTTCACTGGCAAACCATTCAGAACTCCAAATCCGGCTGACAGGGGTTATCACTTTCCTAATACTGGGATCATATATATTATCCCATGCCAAAACACTTTGCATGGCATTGTAGCAATCGTAATTCTCACCAAACCTTTTTTTATTAGTTGTAACAAATTCTTGCGCCTGTCTCTTTACAAAAGCTGTTGCTTTCTCCAGACTCATAGCCTCTCCGCAACAAAGTGCAATCGGAGAATTCAAAGAAACAATAAACTCCTTACCTTTTTTCTCCAGAAGTTCACCTTCTATATATGTTTCTATTTCAACAGCCCTATCGCGTGAAGCCAAAACAAAACTTCGAGTATTTACAACCAGTGTATTACCACGTTTCCAAAGAATTTCAGGAATTACTGCCAATCTCCCTCCTTTTTTTGTTTCAGCCAATGGTGTAATCAAAATCACATTTTTAAGTCCTATGGCAGCACTTTCCACTTGCAATTTGTAACCACGCCAATTCACTGTTATTTTAGTATAGGTTCCATCAAAAGAATGAGGCCCGGGCTGCAATATAGGCGCCCCTTTACTTCGGTCACCAATTCTAAATTTCTTCACTCGGCTCCCATCAGAATCAATCATGTTGAGATCAACAGCAAAGCCATAAGGAAGAAACACGTGCGTCAATACGCTACGAGTATCCCAAGTATTCCACCCAGAGGCCAATTTTTTCTGTAAATTTTCGTAGAGTTTCTCCGGAGAATTTGCAGACAAAACCTTAAAAGAAGAAATTACCAAGCCTAATATAAGCAAAACAAGCAAAAAAATCCTTTTCATAGTGTTATGATTAAGTTAGTTACACACAATCTCAATACCCCATGTAGAGAACCACAAGAGCTTTTCTACCTGTGCAAAATAAAGAACTCAGTCTTAAAATATAGGATTATCTTCTATTAAAGGAATATTAAAAAAGCGCTTAATCATTACAATTAAACGCTTTATTATTAAAATATTATCACTTACACCTCTTGGCATAAGAAAGCATCTAGTTTTATGTCATTGAAAGCTATTTGTACAAATTACATAAAGGTACTTTATACTCTTCTCCCAAAGAGTCTTTATACTCCTTACAAAAACGGTCATAAACACTTTTCACAATACCTTTTTTACCTTGTGCAAAAAGGACAGAGCATTTGGCAACTAAAGCTTCCTCACTCAAAGGATCATGCAAAAACAATATATCAGCAATGCGTAGTACCGTATCATAATTATTACGCTGCACATTCAACAAATTTCTCAGCAAATCAATGGAAAGACTGGAATAAGAATCTTTGAATTCATCCAACCAATCAACAATTGTATTTGAAAGCAACGGACCATACAATAATATCTCCAGTATTTGATTTAGCAGCTTATCATCTCCATGTTCTTCATTTTTTTCTTTAAATTGACGAATACACTCCAATGCCATCCGATAATCACAAAAAACACCTTCCCCCCATCTGATGCACAAGAATCCCATATCACTGATAATCTCTACATCACCTACTTTTTCTAACAGTACACGCAACTTACGCAAAGTTACATTTCGATTATTACGAGCAGCCTCTTCTTCTTTATCTGACCATAAAATATCTGTAACTTTTTTAGTCAAAATACCTTGTTTATTCTTTTCTGTATAAAGGACAAGCAATACAAGTAAACTTTTCAACCGAGGTGTAAAAGCACCAGTTATATCATTACCGTCTTTATCACGAACATTAAATGTACCTAATAACGAGATTGCCGAACGGCTGCGATCAAAGAACTTTTCTACCTCCACTGTTTCTTCTACTGATTCACTAAAATGAAAAGTTTCTACTGGAGTATCGCTGCTTTTTATATCTTCAGAAATCGCCCTATTTTTACCACACTTTATTCGGTAGATAAAGAAAAACGCCCCTCCTAGCAACACTATACCACACAACCACCACAACCATACAGGTGTTAAACTTTTATCTGCAACCTGCATAATTTCATTATCATTCAACAAAGGAGTATTGATAGAATAAATAGCTACATCATGTGTGCGATCGCTCAAAATCTTATCCATTACCAAATACAACTTGCGATGAGCAGGTGATGAATAAAAACTAAAATCACAATCTTGATAGACTAAATCATTATGAATAGGCTTAGAAACCTCCACCCAAACAGAGTCATTCATAAAAACTTTCCATAGACTGCCTCCATCTTTCATGCTAACTGCATAAAAAGAGCTATCTGAAGGTTCAAAATACATGGAAGATGCCATCATTAATATATCTGTAGACTGCCTTTTCTTCCACACACAACGCGACTTTCCTGTTTTCAAATTAATAGCACATAATTCATAGTAAAAATGAGCATTAAACTCTTGCTTTCCCTGTCTATTTCCACGACCGCCAAAAAGATACAACTCATCTCCCACTATAGCAGCAGCAGATGAATAACGAGGAGAAATCGCAGGAGAATAAGTAACTCCTTCAATTTGCTTCGTACCAACTTTCAATCTGTACAGATCATTTCTATATTGATAAAAACCATATCCTCCAAAAAAATAGAATGAAGAATCACTTGAATTAAAGGTACGTGCATGATTATAATAACGAGGCTCGTCCAAATGCCTTTCACTCAGGCTCCAAGTTCTTTCATCAACAGATAAGAAAGAAACAAGTTTTTCATGTAAAGAGTAAGAAAACAATTGATTTGTTAAAGTGTCATATACCAAATGGTCCGTATATTCCATCACCGGATATCCCTTCTCCACAGTGATTTTATCCATATTACCCGAAATCCCATTTAATATATCTACTTTATCTTGTCGAACTAAATAAAACAGAGCATCACGAGCATTAAAAGCGACGTCCAAACGTCCTGAAGTCTTCTCTGCATATATTTTCCGCCATTCAATATGGTCATCAATCAACCATGAGGGATAGGAAGCCATCGCCCTGGCTCCTTTAACTTCGTCAAGACAGACTTCACCATTATGCTTCCACAATTTCCAATGTCTGATTAAATCCCCATCACAAGTAATTTTTATATCCCTAATATTCATAGGAGCCACATCTGACGAGAAATAAGGAGATTTTCCAAACAAAACTGTGATATCCTCAGTACCCTGCAAAGGTACTATCATCGTAGTATCTTTATCATCATATTTCAAATCGATTTGATTATTCTTTATATTAAGATGCAAAGAAACTGGAATCCATTTATTTTTTTTTATATTAGTATCAATAGAGAACATTCCTTCATTAAAAACTAAAGCCGGGAAGTTCCGATTATTGTCACCTGCCGCAAAAACAAAATGAAGGAATTGGTTTTCATTCGTACATAAATGAAGAATAGCTCCAAAATCAGGCTCATTACGAACCCACATTTGAAAATCTATAGTAAACTCATTCTTCACACGAAAAGGAGAATTTTCATCAAGAGCCAAAGAAGTGCGTTCATTGCCCGGTGCAGAATGAGACTTAAAATAGAGGCCATAATCTGTAGAGGCCAGCACTTTCAAATCTCCCAAAGCAAAGAAACATAATATCCAAATCAACAAATTATTTCTCATAGCATATTGTTAAAAAACACTTTGCAAAGGTAACAAAAAAATCCCCGCAACAAATAAAGGACATAAGATTTTAAAAACAAGATCCTATTAAACTGATATTATGTGCAAATTAATAACAATTTAACCTGGAAGGTAAGTTCCCCTATCTATTTTTGTCACAAAGAACTAAACATTATCTCTGTCTCTTATACACATCTCCGAGCCCACGAGACGCGTAGTAATCTC
>OWII01001020.1_pt1 | contig 12753 bp, 10 predicted proteins | sample 1732591 | NCBI WGS metagenome assembly OWII01 (sample SAMN05065732, study PRJEB22554) | human gut metagenome | biome: ENVO:2100002; feature: ENVO:00000062; material: ENVO:00002003 | host: Homo sapiens | place: USA | reverse complement strand
ACGAGATTACTACGCGTCTCGTGGGCTCGGAGATGTGTATAAGAGACAGCGCGGATATTGCTTGGCTCCATAGTTGTAACCGGCGATCGGCTGCATACCCTGGTTCAGTCCCATTACAATCATGACAAAGAGGAATACCAATCGGTTGACAATACCGAACGCTCCGATAGCCAAGTCACCACCGTGATGCTGCAAACCTTGATTGATAAGAATAACGATGAAACAGGCTGCCAGATTCATAAGGAAAGGCGCCATACCGATTGCTAAAGAATCGACTACGATTTTCTTCTTCAACCGGAAAATTCCTTTATGGAAGTGCAACAGTTCTTCTTTGTTAGAGAATAGCTTGAACTGCCATGCCAATGCGATGACCTGTGCGGTAATGGTAGCGATTGCCGCCCCTTGTATTCCCCAGCCGAAGCCATAGATAAAAACAGGGTCGAGTATCGTATTAATCACCACCGTGGCAATCGTGGCAACCATCGCTTTCTGCGGATGCCCCGCCGAACGGAGTACGGCATTCAGACCTAAATAAAGGTGGGTGACGACGTTACCCAATAAGATAACGACCATATAATCACGGGCATAGCCTACCGTGGCGTCACTACCACCGAAGAAATAAAGAATAGGGTCGAGAAATATCAGTGTGACAACCGTAAAGGCAAGTCCGATGATAATATTCAGTACCAGCACATTGCCGAGTACCCGTTGTGCGGTGTCGTAATCTTTCTGTCCCAGTTTCACCGAGACCAATGTAGCCGCTCCCACACCGACCAGCGAGCCGAAAGCGGCAGCGAGATTCATTAGCGGAAAGGTCAGCGCCAATCCGGAGATAGCCATTGCCCCTACCCCGTGACCGATGAAAATACTGTCCACCATATTATATAGAGAAGATGCCGTCATGGCGATAATTGCCGGAATGGCATACTGCATTAAAAGCTTCCCGATCTTTTCCGTTCCCAACGCAGTGGGTGTCTTTTGTCCTGTCATACCTATTAGTTTGAGGGCGCAAAGATACAAAAAAGAGACGGATTACAGGATATATGAGAAAAGTTTCGTATTTTTGCCCACAAAATTGAGTTAATACGTAACGAAATGAATATATTAGAACTAAGTGAACAGGAAATCATTCGACGCAACAGCCTGAATGAGCTTCGTGCAATGGGTATCGACCCATACCCTGCAGCAGAGTATGTAACCAATGCTTTCTCTACAGATATTAAAGCTGAATTTAAAGACGACGAAGAGCCACGCCAGGTTTCCGTAGCCGGCCGTATCATGAGCCGCCGCGTGATGGGTAAAGCATCTTTCATCGAATTGCAGGACTCTAAAGGTCGCATCCAGGTGTACATCACCCGTGACGACATCTGTCCGGGAGAAGACAAGGAACTGTACAACGCTGTATTCAAACGCCTGCTCGACTTAGGTGACTTTATCGGTATCGAGGGCTTTGTATTCCGCACCCAAATGGGCGAAATCAGTATTCACGCAAAGAAGCTGACCGTACTTGCAAAATCCATCAAACCGCTTCCTATCGTAAAATACAAGGACGGCGTAGCTTACGACTCTTTTGAAGATCCCGAACTCCGTTATCGCCAACGTTATGTAGACCTGGTGGTAAACGACGGTGTGAAAGAGACATTCCTGAAGCGTGCCACCGTAGTGAAAACACTGCGTAACGCTCTCGATGAAGCCGGATACACTGAAGTGGAAACGCCTATCTTGCAATCTATTGCCGGTGGAGCAAGCGCCCGCCCGTTCATCACGCACCATAACTCACTGGATATAGACCTTTACCTGCGCATCGCAACGGAACTTTATCTGAAGCGACTGATTGTAGGTGGTTTTGAAGGTGTATATGAAATCGGCAAGAACTTCCGTAACGAGGGTATGGACAAGACCCACAATCCGGAATTTACCTGTATGGAACTCTATGTTCAGTACAAGGATTACAACTGGATGATGAACTTCACCGAGAAATTGCTGGAACGTATCTGTATCGCTGTAAACGGCTGTACGGAAAGCGTTGTCGACGGAAAGACTATCAGCTTCAAAGCTCCTTACCGCCGTCTGCCTATCCTCGACGCTATCAAGGAAAAGACCGGTTACGACCTGAACGGCAAGAGCGAAGAAGAAATCCGCCAAGTCTGCAAGGAACTGAAAATGGAGGAAATCGACGACACAATGGGTAAGGGCAAGTTGATTGACGAAATCTTCGGCGAATTCTGCGAAGGTACTTATATCCAGCCGACTTTCATCACCGATTATCCGGTTGAAATGTCTCCGCTGACCAAGATGCACCGCTCTAAACCGGGACTGACCGAACGTTTCGAACTGATGGTGAACGGTAAAGAGCTGGCTAATGCCTACTCGGAATTGAACGATCCGCTGGATCAGGAAGAACGTTTCAAAGAACAAATGCGTTTGGCCGACAAGGGAGACGACGAAGCGATGATTATCGATCAGGACTTCCTGCGCGCTTTACAATATGGTATGCCTCCTACATCGGGTATCGGTATCGGTATCGACCGTCTGGTGATGTTAATGACCGGACAGACTACCATTCAGGAAGTATTGTTCTTCCCGCAAATGCGCCCGGAAAAAGTAGTGAAAAAAGACGCTGCTGCCAAATACATGGAATTGGGAATTGCAGAAGACTGGGTTCCGGTGATTCAAAAAGCCGGTTACAACACAGTTGCCGACATGAAAGATGTCAATCCGCAGAAGCTGCACCAGAACATCTGCGGCATTAACAAGAAATATAAATTAGAACTGACCAATCCGTCGGTAAACGACGTAACTGAGTGGATACAGAAAATTTAATAAGTTCTTCATCCAAATCCATACAAATGAAATTACCCGGCAAGATAGCGATAATGGGCGGAGGAAGTTGGGCTACAGCCATCGCAAAGATGTGTCTGGCCCAGGAAGACTCTATCAATTGGTATATGCGGCGAGACGACCGCATTGCCGATTTTAAACGATTAGGGCACAATCCGGCTTATCTGACAGGAGTGAAATTCGATACAAGACGCATCACGTTCAGTTCCAACATCAACGATGTGGTGAAAGAATCGGATACACTGATTTTCGTCACTCCCTCTCCTTATCTGAAGGCGCATCTGAAAAAACTGAAAACCAAGATAAAAGATAAGTTTATCATCACCGCTATCAAAGGAATCGTACCCGATGACAACGTTATTGTATCGGAATACTTCACAAAAGAATATGGTGTACCACCAGAAAATATAGCAGTCCTTGCAGGTCCCTGCCACGCAGAAGAAGTAGCCTTGGAACGCCTCTCCTACCTGACTATCGCCTGCCCTGACAAAGACAAAGCACGTATCTTCGCACGTCGTCTGGGAAGCAGCTTCATCAAAACATCTGTCAGTGATGACGTAGCGGGTATCGAATACAGTTCGGTACTTAAAAACGTATATGCCATCGCTGCCGGTATCTGTAGCGGTCTGAAATATGGCGACAACTTCCAGGCTGTTTTGATCTCCAACGCCATTCAGGAGATGAACCGTTTCTTGAATACGGTGCATCCGTTGAACAGAAACGTGGATGAATCTGTTTATCTAGGGGATTTATTGGTGACCGGTTACTCCAACTTCAGCCGCAACCGAACTTTCGGAACGATGATAGGTAAAGGGTATTCCGTTAAGAGTGCGCAAATTGAAATGGAAATGATTGCGGAAGGTTACTATGGTACGAAATGTATCAAAGAAATCAATAAACATCATCATGTCAATATGCCGATACTGGACGCAGTGTACAACATTCTGTACGAACGTATCTCACCAATGATCGAGATTAAACTGTTGACTGACTCTTTTAGATAAAAAAATATTAAGTATTAAGTATTAGGCATTAAGTATTACCCGCAGGTACTCATACTTGACAATCCATACTTGATGACTAATACTTAATACTTAAAACTTAATACTTAAAAAATATGATTAGTTTAAACATTGAAAAAACATTTGGATTCATCTCCAAAGAAAAGGTTTTTGCTTACGAAGCTGAAGTAAAAGCCGCACAGGAAATGCTTGAAAAAGGTACAGGCAAAGGTAACGACTTTTTAGGATGGTTGCATTTGCCTTCTTCTATCACTAAAGAACACCTGGCCGACCTGAACGCTACTGCAAAAGTATTAAGAGACAATTGTGAAGTAGTAATCGTAGCCGGTATCGGTGGTAGCTATCTGGGTGCCCGTGCCGTCATCGAAGCTTTGTCTAACAGCTTCACTTGGTTGCAGGAAAAGAAAACAGCTCCTGTCATGATCTATGCAGGACACAATATCAGCGAAGATTATCTGTACGAACTGACTGAATATCTGAAAGACAAGAAATTCGGTGTCATCAATATCTCCAAATCAGGAACTACTACTGAAACAGCTCTTGCTTTCCGCTTGCTGAAAAAGCAGTGTGAAGATCAGCGCGGCAAAGAAACTGCAAAGAAAGTAATCGTTGCCGTGACAGATGCCAAGAAAGGTGCTGCCCGTGTAACAGCCGATAAAGAAGGATACAAAACATTCATCATCCCCGATAACGTAGGCGGACGTTTCTCTGTCCTGACTCCGGTTGGTTTGTTGCCTATTGCAGTGGCCGGATTCGATATCGACAAACTGGTTGCCGGTGCTGCCGACATGGAAAAAGTATGTGGTTCGGACGTTGCATTTGCTGAAAACCCTGCTGCTATCTACGCTGCTACCCGCAATGAGTTGTACAGAAATGGTAAGAAGATCGAAATCCTCGTTAACTTCTGCCCAAAACTGCACTATGTAAGCGAATGGTGGAAACAGCTTTACGGAGAATCTGAAGGAAAAGACAATAAAGGTATCTTCCCTGCATCGGTAGATTTCTCAACAGACCTCCACTCTATGGGTCAATGGATTCAGGAAGGCGAACGTTCTATCTTTGAAACGGTGATTTCAGTAGAGAAGGTTAACCACAAACTGGAAGTTCCTTCTGATGAAGCAAATCTGGACGGCTTGAATTTCTTAGCCGGCAAACGTGTGGACGAAGTGAACAAGATGGCCGAATTGGGAACACAGTTGGCTCACGTAGACGGTGGTGTACCTAATATGCGTATCGTACTTCCGGAATTGAGCGAATACAACATCGGTGGTCTGCTCTATTTCTTCGAAAAGGCTTGCGGTATCAGCGGTTACTTGTTAGGCGTGAATCCATTCAACCAACCGGGTGTGGAAGCATACAAAAAGAATATGTTTGCGTTGCTTGACAAACCGGGGTATGAAGAAGAATCTAAAGCAATCCGTGCAAAACTGTAATCAAGAACGTTTTTATAAACGGTGAACTATAAACAATGAACGGTGAACAACTATGCTATATGCATGGATTTGTTCACCGTTCATTATTCATTGAAATCCAAAATGGAGACATTCCTAAATGTCGCTATTTAGTTACAATTTACCGACTTACTTTGTTAGTTGCTACCACTCGTCAATTTTCACTTATCATCCTCCGCTTTCGTCTTTAAGCCGATTTCTTCCTGTGCTCCTTCACATTCGGCTTTGGAAGAAAGATAGAACTCTAATTTTACATCGCCGTTCTTATCTACTTGTTTGATGGTCGCAATCACCATAATTTTGGCTTTTGACACACCATCCTTAAAACGAAGCTGCCCCTTTTCCACATCTGTCAGATTTCCCTCTGTAGATACTTCTGTTTTCTCAAAGATAAGTTTAGTATCCACTTCATCATCATTCTGAAGTCTAAAGGTTTTCAGTTCAGCTCCATTTCCATCCAAAAGCAGAAGAGCTTTCACTTCATCTCCCACCTTCAAGGCCGGCAGTTCGTCCCTCTGATTTGCATAGTCTTTTTCACCGGAACCGGAATTTTCATCATCCGATTCAACCTTTGCATAAAGCTTTTCTATCTTGATAACAGGACTTTCCCCGCTATCAGAGCAGGCGCCTAAAAACAATGGTAGCAACAATAATACTCTCTTTTTCATGCTATCGTCGAGTTTATAACGTTACAAAAATACACATATTCTTCTAAACAACAAATAATTATACAAGTAATACGCCACAATTTAGTAGTGGCGAGCAGTCTACGCGATAAGAGTTGATAGTACATACTACATGACAACTAATCACTAAACTATCTCCCCGTTCTAACTTATCTCTCGTTTTTTATCGTTATCTTTGCCTCGTATACAGTTGTAGATTAAGCGAATCAAACTAAAAAAACAAATAGAATGACAGGAAATTTATTAAAGAAATCCAGTGGATTCATATTATTATGTAGCATATCATTGCTAATGCTCGTAATGACCGGTTGCCAGGAAGCCAAACTCAAGACAGTGATCGCGGTAGCCAACAAACAGTGTCCAATAGACATGGGAGCAGTCGGTACGATCACCAGCATCATCTACGACGGGAATAATGTAGTGTACACGCTGAACATGAACGAAGAGATTACCAATATAAAGATATTGAAAGACAATCCGGAAAGCATGAAATCATCTATCACAATGATGTTTCAAAATCCGGCAGCAGATGTAAAAGAGATGCTCAAGTTGATGGCAAAATGTAATTCCGGATTACACATGATATTTGTAGGGAATAAGTCGGGCGAACAAGCAGTTTGCGAACTTACCGCCGAAGAACTGAAAGAAGTGATTAATACAAATGCCGACCCGGCACAAAGCGGACAAACAAAGCTTGAAGCACAACTGAAAATGGCGAACCTGCAATTCCCGATGCAAGCCAGCGAAGAAGTCATTGTCGAAAAGATCGAGGTCATAGGCGAATCGGTTGTTTATATATGCAGTGTGGACGAAGAATTGTGTCCCATCAGCCAGATTGAAGAAAACGCAGCAGAAGTGAAAGAGGGTATTGTATCAATGCTGGCAAGTCAGACTGATCCGGCCACCCAGTTATTCATCAAAACTTGCGTGAATAATAACAAAAACATAATGTACAGATATATTGGCAAGGAATCCGGCAAGCAACACGATGTGGTTATTCCCGTGTCTGATCTGAAGAAAATGTTCATAAAAAAATAAAATATCATCTTAAAAAGATTCTGCAACGTACCAAAGTATGAAAAAGAAACTGAAAGCCGTCCTGTTTGACATGGACGGCGTACTTTTTGACTCTATGCCCTATCATTCGGAAGCCTGGCATACAGTAATGAAATCTCACGGACTCACTCTTAGTCGCGAAGAAGCATATATGCACGAAGGACGGACAGGAGCCTCCACTATTAATATTGTTTTCCAACGTGAACTGGGCAGAGAAGCTACCCAAGAAGAAATAGAAAGTATCTATCAGGAGAAAAGTGTTTTGTTCAATTCGTATCCCGAAGCAAAACGTATGCCCGGTGCATGGGAGTTGCTACAAAAAGTAAAAAAGGATGGACTGATTCCGATGGTGGTCACTGGTTCCGGCCAACTATCCCTGCTCGAACGGTTGGAACACAACTATCCGGGAATGTTTCGTAAAGAATTGATGGTTACAGCGTTCGATGTAAAATATGGTAAGCCCAATCCCGAACCGTATCTGATGGCATTGAAAAAAGGCGGACTTAAAGCTGATGAAGCCATCGTAGTAGAGAACGCTCCGTTAGGAGTGGAAGCCGGACACAATGCGGGCATCTTTACAATAGCTGTAAATACAGGTCCTTTGGACGGACAAGTATTGCTGGATGCCGGAGCCGATCTGCTACTGCCATCCATGCAAGCACTAAGCGACCATTGGGATACGCTGTTTGAAAAGAACACCTAAAAGCTGAAAAGATAATTTATTCTTCAAAACAGGAGAAAAACATTGAAAAGAAGGAATATAAATCGTATTTTTACAGGAGTTTAATTCACTTAGATTCCATCTAAGCCAACGCAGATTCTACTATGCAAAAGTTATTATCCTTACCACCCAATTTGATCCATTGCTTCCACGAACTGGAAGAAGTCAACCATACCGATTGGTTTTGTACATCAGACCCCATTGGGAGCAAACTAGGCTCCGGCGGCGGAACGACATGGTTATTGCAGGCCTGCCATCAGGCATTCGCGCCACAAAAATCTTTCGGCAACTGGATAGGAGATGAAAAAAGAATATTGCTCCATGCAGGCGGACAAAGCCGTCGCCTGCCCAGCTACGGACCTTCCGGCAAAATATTGACTCCGATCCCGATCTTCAGTTGGGAAAGAGGACAAAAACTCGGACAGAATCTATTATCATTGCAGCTCCCGCTCTATGAAAGGATTATGAATCAGGCTCCAGCCGGTCTGAATACGCTGATCGCAAGCGGAGATGTATATATCCGTTCGGAAAAGCCACTCCAGGATATTCCGAATGCAGACGTAGTGTGCTACGGCTTATGGGTAAATCCTTCCTTGGCAACCCATCATGGTGTATTTGTTTCCGACCGGAAAAAGCCGGAGGTTCTCGACTTCATGTTACAGAAACCTTCTCTTGAAGAGTTGGAAGGATTATCGAAAACTCATCTTTTCCTGATGGACATCGGTATCTGGATTTTGAGTGACCGCGCCATCGAAGTATTGATGAAACGGTCATTAAAAGAAGGAACCAATGATATTAATTATTATGACTTATACTCGGACTACGGCTTGGCTTTGGGAGAGCATCCCAAAACGAAAGATGAAGAAATCAATCAGTTATCCGTAGCCATATTGCCTTTGCCCGGTGGAGAATTCTATCATTATGGCACAAGCCATGAACTGATTTCTTCTACTTTAGCCATACAAGACAAGGTACGCGATCAAAGAAGGATCATGCACCGGAAAGTAAAACCGAATCCGGCTATCTTTATCCAGAACTCTATCACACAAGTTTCCCTTTCTGCAGACAATGCCAACTTATGGATTGAGAATAGCCATGTGGGAAAAGGCTGGAAACTGGGGTCCCGCCAAATAATAACAGGAGTTCCCGAAAACCAATGGAACATCAACTTGCCGGATGGAGTCTGCATCGACATTATCCCTATCGGCGACAATGACTTTGTTGCACGTCCGTATGGCTTGGATGATGTGTTCAAAGGAGCGTTAGACAAATCAACGACTACCTATCTTAATATCCCTTTCACCCGCTGGATGGAAGAAAGAGGAATTACCTGGGAGGATATAAAAGGACGCACCGATGATTTACAATCAGCATCTATCTTCCCCAAAGTAACTTCTGTTGAAGATTTAGGCATATTAGTGCGCTGGATGACATCGGAGCCCCAACTGGAAGAAGGGAAAAAATGTTGGCTCAAAGCAGAGAAAGTTTCTGCCGACGAAATCTCGGCAGGCGCCAACCTCAAGCGTCTTTATGAACAGCGCAATGCTTTCCGTAAAGAGAACTGGAAAGGACTGGCGGCTAATTATGAAAAAAGCGTATTCTATCAACTTGACTTACTGGATGCCGCAAACGAATTTGTACGTTTCAATCTGGATACTCCCGATGTCCTGCAAGAAGATGCCGCACCCATGCTACGGATACACAACCGGATGCTTCGCGCACGCATCATGAAACTACGTGAAGACAAAGATTGCGCAAAAGAAGAACAGGCAGCCTTCCAACTGCTCCGCGACGGTTTATTGGGAGTGATGAACGAACGTAAAAGTCATCCCACACTCAACGTTTATTCCGATCAGATTGTATGGAGCCGCAGCCCTGTACGCATTGATGTGGCAGGAGGATGGACGGACACTCCTCCCTACTCTCTTTATTCAGGAGGAAGCGTTGTCAATCTTGCCATCGAACTGAACGGCCAACCGCCGCTGCAAGTATACGTTAAACCTTGCAAGGAATATCATATTACCCTTCGTTCCATCGACATGGGTGCAATGGAAGTGATACGAAATTATGAGGAACTGCAAGATTACAAAAAGGTGGGTTCTCCATTTTCCATCCCCAAAGCCGCCCTTACGTTGGCAGGTTTCGCGCCGGCATTCTCAACAGAATCCTACCCTTCTTTAGCCAAACAGCTGGAAGCTTTCGGCTCGGGAATTGAAATTACCCTGTTGGCTGCTATTCCTGCTGGCTCGGGTTTGGGCACCAGTTCTATCCTGGCATCCACCGTGCTCGGAGCAATCAATGATTTCTGCGGACTGGCTTGGGACAAGAATGATATATGTAGTTACACATTAGTATTGGAACAACTACTGACCACAGGAGGAGGTTGGCAGGATCAATATGGCGGTGTCTTCTCCGGCATTAAATTGCTACAATCCGAAGCAGGTTTCGAACAGCATCCATTAGTGCGCTGGTTGCCCGACCAACTCTTTATTCATCCCGACTACCGCGACTGTCATCTGTTATATTATACAGGAATTACCCGTACTGCCAAAAGTATTCTGGCGGAAATTGTCAGTTCCATGTTCCTCAATTCCGGTCCACATCTAAGTTTGCTGCCCGAGATGAAAGCCCATGCAATGGATATGAGTGAAGCTATCCTGCGCAGCAACTTCGATAGTTTCGGTCGATTGGTCGGCAAAACCTGGATACAAAACCAGGCATTAGATTGCGGAACCAATCCGCCGGCAGTAGCAGCCATTATCGAGAAAATCAAAGATTATACCCTAGGATACAAACTCCCCGGCGCAGGTGGTGGCGGTTATTTATATATGGTAGCCAAAGATCCGCAAGCAGCCGGACAAATCCGACGGATATTGACAGAACAAGCTCCCAACCCACGCGCTCGTTTTGTAGAAATGACGCTTTCTGACAAGGGACTTCAGGTTTCAAGAAGCTAAAGAAGAGGCATTGCCAGACTACCGGTCAATCTCATCCGGAACCACAAAAAACAAGCTTGGACAGATTCAAACGAAATGTCCAAGCTTCAATTTTTCAATGCCATAATGATCTGTTTTACATGTTGAGACTTGAAATAACTGTAAAGTAAATCATAATAATGATAAAACCAATAGCTCCGATAATCAGCGCCACACTAGCCCATTTCTTTTTTCTAGCTTCTTCCATTCTAATTTATATTTATGGGATTAATATAATTTATCGTCAGATATCTACTTCCGGAAAGCTATAAATACACTATATCAACATCATTTTTTTACTTCTTCATCGTTACAAAGTTAGCATTTTCTATGAGATTTCAATCATCTAAAACAACTTTTCATTCTCTTTAGACTAAATTATGCAACTACAGATAATAATATGGAACACAAGATTTTATCTATTACTGCTTTTATATCATGTAAAGTTGTACATTTGCATAATCGACAATTTTGATTGAACAAGGAAAAGAATCAAAACACAAAAGGTCATGACTAAAAAGGATGCTATAAAAATATTCGAAGATAAAAAGCTCTGTGCTGTAACATCATATACCATACATGGGCTGAAAATACAATAATAAAAAGCCGTACTCTCTGCAAGTACGGCTTTAAAGTACACCCGAAGGGAATCGAACCCTTATCTGAGGTACCGGAAACCTCCATTCTATCCATTGAACTACAGGTGCTTATACAAATTTATCAGGCTAAAAAAACGCTTCATCCGCTTAAATAAAGAAGCCATTCTTTCTAAATGCGAGGACAAAAGTATAAAAAATCTTCTCATCTTCCTAATGATTCTTCTTTTTTTATAGTTCTTAAGGCACTTCCCCATGTTAAGACATTGTTATTTTGAAATGCTTTAGAGCATTTACTTTATCAAATTGACAATCTTTTAGAGAATATCCATTACATATATCAATTTTATTCCTATCTTTGCCGACAATTAACATTTAACAAACCTATGAGTTACTTGATAAAACCTAAGAACTACAAACCGCTTCTCGACCTGAAACAGACCGAGCTGGGAATCAAGCAAATAAAAGAGTTCTTCCAATTAAACTTATCATCCGAACTACGCCTGCGACGTGTGACAGCCCCCCTGTTTGTGTTGAAAGGCATGGGTATCAACGATGATTTGAATGGAATAGAACGACCTGTTTCTTTCCCGATAAAAGATTTGGGCGACGCACAAGCAGAAGTAGTTCATTCACTGGCTAAATGGAAAAGACTGACCTTAGCCGATTATCACATTGAACCGGGATACGGTATCTATACCGACATGAACGCCATCCGTTCTGATGAAGAACTCGGAAACCTCCATTCGCTCTATGTAGACCAATGGGACTGGGAACGTGTCATCACCAACGAGGACAGAAACGTAGAATTCCTGAAAGAGATCGTAAATCGTATCTACGCTGCCATGATCCGTACAGAATACATGGTATATGAAATGTATCCGCAGATCAAACCTTGTCTGCCCCAGAAATTACATTTTATCCATTCGGAAGAACTACGCCAACTCTATCCGAACCTGGAACCCAAATGCCGCGAGCATGCCATCTGCCAAAACTACGGTGCCGTATTTATCATCGGTATCGGTTGCAAGCTAAGCGACGGCAAAAAACATGACGGACGTGCACCGGACTATGATGACTACACATCCACCGGCCTGAACAACCTGCCCGGACTGAACGGTGACCTTTTACTTTGGGATGATGTACTGCAACGCTCCATCGAACTATCCTCTATGGGTGTTCGTGTAGACAGAGAAGCGCTACAACGCCAGCTCAAAGAAGAAAACGAAGAAGAGAGACTGAAACTTTATTTCCACAAACGATTAATGGACGACACACTTCCACTATCTATCGGTGGCGGTATCGGTCAATCCCGTTTGTGTATGTTCTACCTTCGCAAAGCTCATATCGGAGAAATACAAGCCCTGTCTCTTATACACATCTCCGAGCCCACGAGACGCGTAGT
>OWII01001003.1_pt1 | contig 12926 bp, 9 predicted proteins | sample 1732591 | NCBI WGS metagenome assembly OWII01 (sample SAMN05065732, study PRJEB22554) | human gut metagenome | biome: ENVO:2100002; feature: ENVO:00000062; material: ENVO:00002003 | host: Homo sapiens | place: USA | reverse complement strand
ACGAGATTACTACGCGTCTCGTGGGCTCGGAGATGTGTATAAGAGACAGGAGCAATAGTCATGTTATTGTGGAATTGGCTGATGCCCGTGATTTTTGGTCTGCCTGCACTTAGTCTGTGGCAGGCATTGGGCTTGCTCGTCCTGATGCGTATTCTTTTCGGAAGTTTCGGTTTTGGCCGTAGAGGAGGGAGGCCCGGAGGAGGGATGCCTGGAATGCCCGGAAGAGGAATGAATCCGGTTCGTGAGAAATGGATGAAGATGACTCCGGAACAACGCAAGGAGTTTATTAATAAAAGGAAGAAAATGGGATTCGGTCCCTGGGGTAGAGACGACTTCTTTAACAGGGGTGACTTCGGGATGGATAAAGACTTCGAGATGGATGAAAATGTAGACTCTTCGAAAAAAGATGAATAAGCAAAAAGGGCACGAAGGCGATGTGGAGCGGCTGATCGAAGAACATCAGCCGCAACTGAAAGCCTTTATCCACCGGAGGGTTTCCAGTAAGGAAGATGCGGAAGATATTCTACAGGATGTATTTTATCAGTTGGTAAAAGCGGTCAGCAACACTTTGAATCCGATTGAGCAGGTGACGTCGTGGCTTTACAGAGTGACACGAAACACGATTATCAATAAGGGAAAAAAGAAAAGTGAAGAAGAATGGCCTGTTTCTGCCTACGCAGAGGAAGAAAGCGTCTTGAGTGAATTTTCGGAAGTGTTGTTTGCCAATGATGATCTGGCTCCTTCGCCTGAAACGGAATATATGCGTTCGCTGGTATGGCAGGAGTTGGAAGCAGCTCTTGGTGAATTGCCTGCCGAACAGCGGACGGTTTTCGAACTGATGGAGCTGGAAGGACTTTCTGTAAAAGAGGTAGCCGAAGCGACCGGTGCTTCTGCAAATACGGTGCTTTCGCGCAAACATTATGCCGTCAAGCATTTGCGCAAACGATTGGAAGGACTGTATAACGATATTCTTACTTACTGATGATTTCTATTAACTAATTACTTTCTCTTTCCTATCTGCCGTCCGGCGGATAGTTTGGAAAACTCCTGTCTATGCAAATAGTTATATCAATCTCCCTTGCGGGATATTGGTAAGGGGGATTCTATGCCCTACCGGGTACTTACTAATCACTTACATAAACGAAAAGAAAAAATGAAAACAAATTATATTTTACTGTTTGCGCTGATGTTGATGGTGTCTTAAAAATCTTCTGCACAGATATTTAGCGGTCGGGTTATTGGTGAAAATCAGCTTCCTGTGGAGTATGCCACGGTTGCACTATTGTCCGTGCCGGATTCTGCGCTTGTGGGCGGAGCTGTGACGGATAGCAAAGGTGTGTTTAAAATAACGGCACAGGATGCCGGGCCTTATTTGTTGTCCGTGTCTTTTGTGGGCTATAAGAAGTTCGTTCAGAGGGTTGCGTCTTCTGTGGAGGAAAATATCACGCTGATTCCTGATGATTTGATGTTGGATGAGGTGGTGATTACGCAGCGTCTTCCCCAGTTCCGGTTGGATAATGGAGGATTGACTACGAAAGTGGAGAATACAATATTAAGTAAGGCAGGTACTGCCATGAACGTAGTCGGGCTTTTGCCGGGAGTGTTGAAGAAGCAGGATGGCACGTTGGAAGTGTTGGGAAAAGGCGTTCCGCTTATCTATATCAATAACAGGAAAGTCCGCAACTTGGACGAACTCGACCGTTTGAACTCTGAAAATATCAAGCAGGTTGAACTGATAACCAATCCCGGAGCGGAATATGGAGCATCGGTAGGAGCTGTCCTGAAATTGAAAACAACCGGGAATAAAAACGATGGCTTTGGAGTGGGAGTGCGCTCGGTAGTGGATTATGCGCATAAGGTAGGAAACAACGATCAGATCAATATGGAATATCACCGGAAGGGACTGGATGTGTTCGGAGCTTTCCAATATCGTTTGGAGCATCTCAAGGAAACGGGAGAATCGGTACAAGATACGTATGTGGATGCTTCGTGGCAGCAGAAAGCTCAAACAACGGATTTAGGAAGAAATATCAGTTATTTCAGTCAGATAGGATTTAATTATGAAATAAATGAAAAACACTCTCTGGGCGCTACTTATGAATTGACTTCTGCCCCACGCAATAAAATGAACAATGACAACCGGACGGAGGTCTATGGCGGGCAAGCATTATACGATGTGTGGAATACGTATACCTTTGCGATTGAGAAAGAATATCCCAGCCATCATTCCAATGTATATTATCATGGAGAGGTGAACAGTCTGGAAATGGATTTGAATGTAGATGTATTGGCTGGCAAGAATAAGGAAGAGGAGCATATTAGCGAATTGAGCCGCAATTATGATGATTTCTACATAACGACTCTTAGCAGAACCGATAATAAGTTGTATGCCGGAAAGTTAGTTTTATCTTATCCGCTGGCAGGTGGAAGAATTTCCGGAGGCAGTGAATATAGTTATACGCATCGCACCAGCGACTTTTCGGGGTTCGGTGATGAAATAGAGGGAACCAGTGATAAAATCAGAGAGAAGAATCTGGCTTTTTTTCTTGATTGTGTTTATCGTTTGGGTGGTGTAAATGCTTCGGCAGGACTTCGTTATGAAGATGTGTATTATGATTTCTATGAAAACAGTCTTTATCAGTCGGATGAGAGCAAACACTATCGCAACCTGTTTCCATCCTTGTCACTGGAAGGGGCGATGGGGCAGGTGCAGTGGGCATTGGGGTATCATATTCAGGTTGCCCGCCCTCATTATGAACAGTTGAAAAATGCCATTCATTACGGGAACCGGTTTACCTATCTGGGAGGAGCTCCTAATTTGCAACCTACCTATATTCATGCGGCAGAGATGCGGGCTATCTATCGGGATCTGCAACTCTCCGTCGGCTACAATCGGTATAATGATGATATCCTGTTTTCTATCGAACAGATCACTTCCGATCCGAAAATCTCTCTTATTAAGTTTCGCAATGTCGACCATCGGGATGAAATGACTGCTTCTCTGGTCTTTGCTCCAAGTATCGGATGCTGGAAACCGGAGTGGACGGCTTCCCTCAACTCTCAATGGTTCAAAATCGGTTATTTGAATGAAATGAAGAATATGAGCGGAACGACATTCGGGATCCGGTGGAATAATTCATTTCAATTGCCTGCCGGATATATATTTCGCTTGAATGGTGAATATACAGGCAAGGGAGTGTATCAGAACTGTTATACAAGGCCCGTTAGTTGCTTGAGCACAAGTATCTATAAATCGTTTTTCAACGGACGTGTGGACTGCTTGCTGGAGGGGAACGACTTGTTTCATTCGATGAGGGATGCTAATACTCAATATGACGACCGGGTTAAAATGTTCCGGGAGACAAAGCGGAATACGCAGGAAGTGAAACTGACTGTTCACTATAAGTTTAATTTGCAGAAAAGTAAATATAAAGGTACGGGAGCAGGATTGGGTGAACAACAACGACTTTGAGCGAACAAAAAACCAATAATTTGTGTTTATTTAATCTAAATATATATCTTTGTCCCGAATTATAAACACGTAAATTTATGAAAAAGATTTTTGGTGCTTTAATGATTGCTATATGTATAGCTATGGCAATGCCTGCTCAGGCGCAGATACACTTTGGTGTAAAGGGAGGTTTGAACTTGTCAAAGGCGAGTTTCTCTAATGTGAGCGAAAACTTTAAAAAGGATAATTTCACAGGTTTCTTTATCGGTCCGATGGCCGAGTTTAATATTCCAATCGTAGGGTTGGGAGTAGATGCATCTTTGCTTTTTGCTCAACGGGGTATCAAAGTTTCAGAAGGGAATGATGATATTACTGTTAAACAAAACGGTATTGATATTCCTGTAAACCTGAAATATACCATTGGCTTGGGAAGTCTGGCTGGTATTTATCTGGCTGCAGGTCCTGACTTTTATTTCGATTTTGAAAAGAAATCGGGAATTGATAAGAAGAAAGCTGAAGTAGGTATCAATGTGGGTGCCGGTTTGAAGTTGCTGAACCATTTGCAGGTGGGTGCTAATTACAATATCCCATTGGGTAATACTGCTGATATTGAAGGAACAAATGCTTCTTATAAGACTAAGACTTGGCAAGTATCTGTGGCCTATATTTTTTAAGTAGTCTATCACTTTACATAGTATATGAAAAAGAGTTTCCGATAACCGGAAACTCTTTTTTGTTTGGGATTGTCCTGTTGCGCTCTTGAATATATTTCTTCCAATTCTCGTATGAAGTAGAGTTTTCTTTTTAAGTGTTCTCTCTCCCTTCTTTTAAATCCCCATTTTTTTATTGTATTTTTGTAGCTGCAATGAAAAAGTATGTAGATGTCATATTACCGCTTCCGCTTCCGAAGAGTTTTACTTACTCTTTGCCGGATGAATGTGCGGAAGATGTGAAGATAGGCTGCCGTGTGGTAGTTCCTTTCGGGCGGAAGAAGTTTTATACGGCTATCGTCCTTAACGTTCATTATTGTGCTCCAACGGAGTACGAAGTGAAAGATATATCTGCATTGCTGGATGCTTCTCCCATTCTGTTACCCGCTCAATTCAAATTTTGGGAGTGGATAGCTGATTATTATCTCTGTACACAAGGCGATGTCTATAAAGCGGCACTTCCCTCCGGCCTGAAACTGGAGAGTGAAACGATCGTTGAATATAATCCTGATTTTGAAGCGGATGCGCCATTGCCGGAACGTGAGCAACGTATTTTGGGTTTACTTGCCGTAGATTCGCAACAGTGCGTCACTAAACTGGAGAAGGACAGTGGTATCAAAAATATTCTTACGGTCATCAAGTCTTTGCTCGATAAAGAAGCGATTTTCGTAAAGGAGGAGTTGAGGCGTACTTATAAACCTAAAACAGAGGCACGGGTTCGGCTTGCGGGTACAGCGGATGAAAAGCGGCTTCATATCCTGTTTGATATTCTGTCTCGTGCTCCGAAGCAGTTGGCATTACTCATGAAGTATGTGGAGTGTTCCGGTGTTTTAGGAGCGGGAACTCCGAAAGAAGTCTCCAAGAAAGAACTGTTGCAGCGGACTAATGTGGCCCCTTCTGTATTGAATGGATTGGTAGATAAGAAGATTTTTGAAATCTACTACCATGAAATCGGCCGGTTGGATAAGCAGGAGAAGGAGATTGTCGAATTAAATCCTTTGAATGAGTTTCAACAGCGTGCATTTGATGAAGTCGTACAGTCTTTTCAAGAGAAAAATGTCTGTCTGCTTCATGGGGTAACGTCCAGTGGTAAGACTGAAATTTATATCCATCTGATAGAAGAAGCGATTCGTCAGGGAAAGCAGGTGTTATATTTGTTGCCGGAAATTGCATTGACCACTCAAATCACGGAGCGTTTGCAACGGGTCTTCGGTGCTCGTCTGGGTATCTATCATTCTAAGTTCCCCGATGCTGAACGGGTTGAAATATGGCGGAAGCAACTGGGAGAGAACGGGTATGATATTATTCTGGGTGTTCGTTCTTCTATTTTCCTGCCTTTCCGAAATCTGGGATTGGTGATTGTGGACGAAGAGCACGAAAATACGTATAAGCAACAAGATCCCGCTCCCCGCTATCATGCGCGTAGCGCGGCTATTGTACTGGCCGCCATGTACGGAGCTAAAACCCTGTTGGGTACGGCCACTCCCTCTATCGAGTCATGGCAGAATGCAAGAGAGGGAAAATATGGTTTCGTACAACTGAAAGAACGATATAAAGAAATCCAGTTGCCGGAGATTATTCCGGTGGATATCAAGGAACTGCATCGCAAAAAGCGGATGGTCGGACAATTCTCGCCACTTCTGATACAATATATGAAAGAGGCTTTGGAACAGAAAGAACAAGTGATTCTCTTTCAGAACCGTCGTGGGTTTGCTCCGATGGTGGAGTGTCGTACCTGCGGCTGGGTGCCTAAGTGTAAGAATTGCGACGTAAGCCTTACCTATCATAAAGGAATCAATCAATTAACCTGTCACTACTGCGGTTATACGTATCAACTGCCGAAATCCTGTCCTGCCTGCGAGGGAACAGAACTGGTGAACCGTGGTTTCGGTACGGAAAAGATTGAAGACGACATCAAAATCCTTTTCCCGGAAGCTGCCGTTGCCCGGATGGATTTGGATACTACACGTACCCGTTCCGCCTATGAGAAGATTATTGCAGACTTTGAGCAGGGAAAGACGGACATATTGATCGGTACCCAAATGGTATCAAAAGGGTTGGATTTCGATCATGTCAGTATAGTAGGTATATTGAATGCCGATACCATGTTGAATTATCCCGATTTCCGTTCCTATGAGCGTGCTTTTCAGTTGATGGCACAAGTAGCAGGACGTGCCGGGCGTAAGAATAAACGCGGACGGGTGGTATTGCAAACCAAGAGCATCGATCATCCTATCATTCATCAGGTCATTGCCAATGATTATGAAGATATGGTAGGCGGACAATTGGTGGAACGTCAGATGTTCCATTATCCTCCCTATTACCGGCTGGTATATGTTTATCTGAAAAATCATAATGAAGCGTTGCTGGATCAGATGGCGGCAGTGATGGCGGATAAGTTGCGGGCTGTATTTGGCAATCGGGTATTAGGTCCGGATAAACCTCCTGTTGCCCGTATCCAGACTTTGTTTATCAAGAAGATCGTTGTCAAGATTGAGCAGAATGCCCCAATGGGACGTGCACGGGAATTGTTGCTACGTATTCAGCGCGAGATGTTGGCGGACGAACGCTATAAATCTTTGATTGTCTATTATGATGTAGATCCTATGTGATTTAATAATTTTCCCCCATATAATAACCTTTAATCATTTAATTAACTAACCATGAAACGACTTACTATTTTTTCTCTGACTTGTCTCTTTAGCGTGGGTGCAGTTTTAGCCCAGCAGGGAGTAACTCAATGTGGTGTTCCGACAGGACAACCGAAGTTCCCTTTACTGACTTATCAGGAGTTGCCTGATCCTACTGCACCTTCTGATAAAGAGTGGGTAGCGGTGACTTCCACCCAAGTTTCTTGGGGTACAACAGATGTACGGTATGCAAAACATCAACTCCCGCAGTTGAAGAAACAACAGACTGTTTCCCTGAAAGGCTGGCGTGGCGAACGTGTGAACGCGCAAGCTGTTGTGTGGACAGGCGTAGAACTGAAAGACCTGAATTTCAGCTTTGGTGATTTTAAAGACAAAAAGGGAAATGTTCTTCCCAAAGATGCATTTACAGGTGGTTTTGTCCGTTATGTGATGACGGATGAATTGAATAAGGATGGGAGAGGTGCCTGTGGACATCGGAAGTCTATAGATTATGATTCATTATTGGTGGCCGATCCTATTGATACCAACCTGAAAACGATGGCTTTGCCCGCTCGTACTGTTCAACCGGTTTGGGTGCAGTGTTGGATTCCTCAATCGGCTACTCCCGGAACTTATCAAGGGGAGTTATTAATTAATGATGGCTCGCGTTTATTGCAACGCCTGAATCTCGAAATTACCGTTTCTTCCCGTGAACTTCCTCAACCTTCGGAATGGGCTTATCACTTGGATTTATGGCAAAGTCCTTATGCAGTGGCACGTTATTATCAGGTTCCTTTATGGAGTCAGGAGCATTTTGACGCCATGCGTCCTTTAATGAAAATGTTGGCAGATGCCGGACAGAAGATTATTACGGCTACTTTGACGCACAAGCCTTGGAATGGTCAGACAGAAGATTATTTTGATACAATGGTCACTTGGATAAAACGGGCAGATGGAACATGGGCTTTTGATTATACTATCTTCGACCGTTGGGTGGAATTTATGATGAGTGTAGGCATTGATAAACAGATTAATTGTTACTCAATGGTTCCATGGGAATTGTCATTCCAATACTACGATCAGGCAACCAACTCTCTGCAATTCGTGAAAACTGCACCGGGTGATGCGGCTTATGAAGAAATGTGGGGAGCGATGCTTGCCTCTTTCTCCAAGCATCTGAAAGAAAAAGGATGGTTTGATATTTGTGCTATTGCAATGGACGAACGTCCGATGGAAGTGATGCAGAAGACGTTGAAAGTGATTCGTAAAGCTGATCCGGATTTTAAAGTATCGTTGGCCGGGAACTATCATGAAGAGATTGAGCCCGATCTATATGATTATTGTATTGTTATCGGACAGAACTTCCCGGAAGAAGTGCGTCTGCGTCGTGTAGCCGAGAACAAGCGTACTAATTATTATACCTGCTGTACGGAAGCCCATCCCAACACGTTTACTTTCTCTGATCCTGCAGAAGCAGCCTGGATGAGTTATTATTCATCTAAGAAACATCTGGATGGTTATCTGCGTTGGGCATATAACAGCTGGCCATTGGAGCCGCTGCTTGATTCCCGTTTCCGCAGTTGGGCAGGCGGAGATACTTACCTTGTATATCCGGGTGCTCGTAGCTGTATTCGTTTCGAGCGTTTGATTGAAGGCATACAGGCGCATGAGAAGATCAATATCCTTCGTCAGGAATTTGAGAAAAAAGGAAATAAGGCCGGATTAAAGAAAATAGAAAAAATGCTTGCTCCGTTCAATTTGGGTAGTATGCCGGAAATCCCGGCCGCAATAACCGTGAACCGGGCCAATCAGATACTGAACTCATTTTGAGAAACAATCATGTATATATGAAGAAAATATTATTTGTCTGTTTAGGAAATATTTGCCGTAGCTCTACGGCTGAAGGCGTAATGCTTCATTTAATAGAAGAAGCGGGACTGGAAAAAGAATTTGTGATAGATTCTGCCGGAATCCTGTCTTATCATCAGGGGGAATTGCCGGATAGCCGGATGCGTGCTCATGCAGCCCGTCGCGGTTATCAATTGGTGCATCGTTCTCGCCCCGTCCGTACGGAAGATTTTTATAATTTTGATCTGATAATCGGTATGGACGACCGGAACATAGATGACTTGAAAGACAAAGCTCCTTCTCCCGAAGAATGGAAGAAGATTCATCGCATGACGGAGTATTGCACCCGTATTCCTGCAGATCATGTCCCCGACCCCTATTATGGAGGGGCCGAGGGGTTTGAATATGTACTTGATGTTCTTGAAGATGCTTGCGCAGGTTTGCTTACTTCTTTAACTCAGGATAACTGATCCGGGTGTGATAAGCAATCTTTAGTTTTTCTTTGAACACAGCTTTCACTGTTGCTATATCCTTGAAAGTGATAGGACATTCTTTAAAGTAACCTTCAGTGACCTGGGAATCGATAATCTTATCGACCAGGTTGCTGATTGTTTCTTCTGTATATTCCGGAAGACTGCGTGAGGCAGCTTCTACGGCATCCGCCATCATCAGGATAGCCTGTTCTTTGGTGAACGGATTCGGCCCGGGATAGGTGAACAGTTCTTCATTCGGTTCTTCGTCCGGATGCTCGTTCTTCCAGGAAATATAGAAATATTTTGTTTTTCCCCGTCCATGATGCGTGCTGATAAAGTCCTTGATGGCTTTAGGCAGATTGTGTTTATCGGCTAACTTCAATCCATCCGTCACATGACTGATGACGACCTGCGCACTTTGTTCGTAATTCAGGTTCTTATGCGGGTTAACTCCTCCTGACTGATTTTCTGTGAAAAAAGCAGGGTTTTCCATCTTACCAATATCATGATACAAAGCTCCTGTACGTACTAACTGGCTTTTGGCTCCAATGCGGATGGCTGCTTCTGCAGCAAGATTGGCCACTTGCATGGAATGTTGGAATGTTCCCGGAACCGTCTCGGACATTTGCCGCAAAAGGTCATTATTGATATTCGAAAGTTCTACCAACGTTACATTGGAAGTAAATCCGAAAGTTTTTTCCAATAAAAAGAGTAAAGGATAGGTGAATAATAACAGAATTCCATTGATGATGAAGTAAGTGTACATTCGTATGTTCAACTTTGAAAAGTCGGTGGAAAGACCGTTCTCTGTCATCAACTCGAAGGCGAAATAAATGGCTGCATAAGTCAGTATAACCAATAAAGCCGTTCGGAAAAGTTGGGACCTTTGCGATAGCTCTCTTAGACTGAATATCGCCACTAATCCTGCAGCCAACTGTGTCAGAATGAATTCATGCGGAAAGCGTAAGGATATGGAGCATATCAATATAGTGATGACATGCGTCAGGAAAGCAGTCCTCGAATCAAGAAAGACGCGAATGATAATGGGTAGCATCGCGTACGGGATGATATACACATTAAATAGATTATGTGTTACCATGAAAGCGGTTATGACACTGTAAAATACAATCAACGTGAATAGCAATGACAGACTGCCTTTCCGTTGATAGTAGTCTTTTCGGAACAGGTCGAGATAAAGCATAAAACAAAGCATCAGCATTCCTACAAACAGAATCTGTCCGCCGAGAATCAGGCGGTTTTGTCCCATGGACTCATTCCGTTTGATGGATTCTTTGCGTAATGACTCCAGGATATTATAGGTATGCGGGCTGACGATTTCCCCCCGGTCGATAATCTTTTGCCCGCTGACTACTAATCCGTTTGCCCAGGAATAGTTGTTCAGGATTTCTTCTTTGGCAGCCTGGGTACGTTCCTCGTCAAAGGTAAGGTTGGGGGTGATGTATTCGTTCAGGGAGCATTGCCTTAAAATTTCCCGGTTGAAATGAGTAGAGTCTGCTGACAGCAAGTGCTCATAGGCTTTTTTTACCGTGTAAAGATTCTCGGTAGCCTGTGGATTAGCCAGTTTGTCATCAATCACCATGACAGATGAAGTGCTGTCTTTGTGAAGCAGCTGTATATTCTCTGTCGAAACGATGCCTGCCTGATAGATTTCTTTTAAAGTGCGCTCAATGTACCGCAAATAATCGATGGAAGGGAGAATACCTTTCAGATTCGTATGGTAATTCTCTTTCAGCTTGGCGATTGCGTCTTTTTCTATATTTTTATCCAGTTGATAATAAGGTTGGAAGAAAGCCATCAGGCTATCTTGTTCCCTTTTTACCACTGCATCCTCTTTATAAATAGGAAAGTCGAAAGTAGCGATCAACTGTCCGTATTTCCAGGGCTTGTTGATGTCGAACTGGTAATTGAATTTTCCGTCACGTGGCAGGAAATAAACAATCAGCGCCACAGTGCCTACAAACAGCAGTGATTTATATAGTAAATCTCTCCATGAAAATCTTTTTTTCTTCTTCAAATGTTCCATATCCACTGAAATTTTTGCGAAAAGTACAAAAAAAAACAATAGTGTGGAAAAAAAGGTTTAATTTTGCCACGATTTACCTATACTAACCCAAATTATGGCAGAAAGAAAAGTAAGAGTTCGTTTTGCTCCAAGTCCTACGGGAGCATTGCACATCGGTGGTGTGCGTACAGCTTTGTATAATTATCTATTTGCACGTCAACACGGCGGAGACTTGATATTTCGTATTGAAGACACTGACTCTAACCGGTTCGTTCCGGGAGCGGAAGAGTATATACTCGAATCTTTTAAGTGGTTAGGTATCCACTTTGACGAGGGAGTGAGCTTCGGTGGTGAACAGGGTCCATACCGTCAGTCGGAGCGCCGCGAAATCTACAAGAAATATGTGCAGATTTTGCTGGAAAATGGAAAAGCTTACATCGCTTTTGATACTCCGGAGGAGCTGGACGCTAAGCGTGCTGAAATTGCTAACTTCCAATATGATGCATCTACCCGTGGTATGATGCGCAATTCATTAACTATGCCGAAAGAAGAAGTGGATGCACTGATTGCTGAAGGCAAACAATATGTTGTTCGTTTCAAAATCGAACCGAATGAAGATATACATGTAAATGACCTGATTCGTGGCGAAGTAGTAATCAACTCATCTATTCTGGATGACAAAGTGCTTTATAAATCGGCTGACGAACTGCCTACTTACCATTTGGCAAATATCGTGGATGACCATTTGATGGAAGTTTCCCACGTGATTCGTGGTGAAGAATGGTTGCCTTCCGCTCCTTTGCATGTGTTGTTGTACCGTGCTTTCGGTTGGGAAGATACGATGCCGGAATTTGCTCACCTGCCTTTGTTATTGAAACCGGAAGGTAATGGAAAATTAAGCAAGCGTGACGGTGACCGTCTCGGATTCCCTGTATTTCCATTGGAATGGCACGATCCGAAATCCGGAGAAATCTCTTCTGGTTATCGCGAATCCGGTTATTTACCCGAAGCTGTGATTAATTTCCTGGCTTTATTGGGATGGAATCCGGGCAATGATCAGGAAGTGATGTCTATGGACGAGATGATAAAACTGTTCGACATTCATCGTTGCAGCAAGTCCGGAGCTAAATTCGACTATAAAAAAGGTATTTGGTTCAATCATCAGTATATCCAGCTTAAACCGAATGAAGAAATTGCCGAACTGTTTTTGCCTGTGTTGAAAGAGCATGGGGTAGAGGCTCCTTTCGAGAAGGTCGTTACGGTAGTCGGCATGATGAAAGACCGTGTAAGTTTTATCAAGGAACTGTGGGATGTATGTAGTTTCTTCTTTGTGGCTCCTGCTGAATATGACGAAAAGACAGTGAAGAAACGCTGGAAAGAAGACTCGGCAAAATGTATGACTGAGTTGGCGGAAGTAATTGCCGGCATCGAGGATTTCAGCATTGAAGGTCAGGAGAAAGTAGTGATGGACTGGATTGCTGAAAAAGGTTACCATACAGGTAATATAATGAATGCTTTCCGTCTGACACTGGTAGGCGAAGGTAAAGGTCCGCATATGTTCGATATTTCCTGGGTGTTGGGAAAAGAAGAAACATTGGCTCGCATGAAACGTGCCGTAGAGGTTTTGAAATAAGGATCCGGAGGTATGTTTTACGATCTGGCAATAGGAATTTACGACCTTCTGGTGCATTTGGCTGCACCATTCAGTCGCAAACCCCGGAAGATGATGAAGGGGCACTGGGTGGTGTACGATCTTCTTCGCCAACAGGTAGAGAAAGACGAGCGTTACAT